>VTLG01012920.1_pt1 | contig 33765 bp, 46 predicted proteins | sample 4694571 | NCBI WGS metagenome assembly VTLG01 (sample SAMN12604809, study PRJNA352737) | marine metagenome | biome: ENVO:00000447; feature: ENVO:00000209|ENVO:00000569|ENVO:01000036; material: ENVO:00002151; isolation source: viral sequences binned using virsorter ...
GAATACTTAGGGATAGTATATGTAATAGTATTAGGTTTGAATCTATAATGAGGTTGCTGATCCTGTGCTATCAATGATGGAGTAGTATCATATAGTAAATCACCCTGCAAGACACCCTCTATAGGTAACTTGGAGAGATATATGAGACATTTCTTAAGTATCTGTCCTACTGTAGACCCTGCATAGTATCTGTCTGCATCTCCAGCAGAGTATACAATCTTAGGGTCACTCTTATTGAAGACACTCTTAGTACCAACAAAAAACTTACCAGTCTGAGGATTCTTACCACATATAATAGCAGGAGCACCGTCCCACTTGGTTGTAACCTTCACGTTACCACCACCCTGTCCATCTGACAGCATGTCACGTAAGGACTTCAGAAAGTTAACAGCATTAGTTGCACCAGCATATCCTTGATTGAATATGTCATCTTCTAAGTGCTCTAGGTGTGTGTTCTTTGCCATGTCTGTATTATAGCAGGGTCTCTGGGGTTATAGGGTGGGGAGTGGACACTTTATAAACCTACTCAAGCTTATAGTAAGGTGCCGAGATGCTTGACTGAGATCCAGCATACAGTAAGAAATCTTCACAGAGTTGGTCTTTCTTTGACTTAACTTTAATGCCAGATATTATATCAAATAATTTAATACACTGCCACTTAGAATACAAGAATGGATTAGTAGCTTTAGTTGGGTCACCCATTATCTTTTCAATTTCACCCTTACTTGCATGGGCATAGGTACTCAGACCTCTTTCAATGTCCTGTAGAAGCACATCACTCCCACTTGTTACCATCCTAGCAGCACCAGTTGGTACCTGAAACGCACCACCAAGATGATTCTTAATCAATAAATTGATAGGTCCTAGAGATATCTTACCTTGGTTTGCTGAGGCACCCTTAACTTCACCCTGCCAACCAGTAAGCTTAGTGCCACCAAATGTCCTAAACTGTATCTTAACACCAGATGTGAAGTGAATGTACCCATCTAAAGATGTCTTACTCATTTCAAACCGAGCAAACTTGTGCTCAGTCTTCATCTTCTTATCAAAATTAATCGGTTTAAGATGTGGAGTAGCAGTAATCTTCTTGAGAGATACACCCATTGCAATCTTTTTCTGTATCCTCTCTTGCATACACTGATTCAATCCCAGCATGCTTTCCTCTTCACCTAAGCAACTAGCATCAAATTTTGGAGAGATACAATAGATATCAGCAGGAGACCACTTGTTAATGTCCATCCTGACACCTTCCTTCTTCTTAACTCTCTTGAAGGCATCCTCAATTCTATCTACAGTCTTAGATCCTCTGTGGAAAACATAATCAGTACCCAATTTAGTGAGTAACTCTTGTGCTCCTCTATCACATGAGGTTATCCAATCCTCTGTCAATTCTTTTCTTATCTTCTCACAATCATTCTTTGCTATATCTCTTGGGATGTCAAATTTACCTGATGCTGCTTTTATATTTTTAACATTAAAAACTGTACCACTATCAGACTTACCAGTCTGTGCTCTAACAGCAGCAAATACACACTGAGCAGACTCAGTTAGTTTAGTTACCTCAGCACCAGCACCACTACCACCAGCACCCTTATTCTTATATACAAATTCAGTTAGTGAGCGTGGAGTTTGATTAGATTCAACTACAGTACCAGAGAAACTAGATGGAGGCCATCCATTCCTATATTTACTATGCTCTGTAGCATTCTGCCAAACAATGTTTTCATTAGACAAAGCTTCTTCAATATCAGACTTTGCCTTCACTCTGTCACGACTTATAACCCGTATCCGTGTAAGTGTTGCGGACGGTTTACCTATAATCTCTGCTTCATACTCTTGTAAAACACTGTTGACTGCGAGAAGTATCTCGGTCTCAGTATTATTAGACATTAAAAAGAGGGTATCTACCCTCTATTTATTATGAATTATCAACCACCTCACCAATCACATATGCTTCTGTGCTGTGGACACAACTGTCGTATCCTCTAATAATATACATGGCATCCTCTACTGCTTCTTCTGGTACCACTACTGTATAACCTATACCTAGATTAAATACTCTCTTCATTTCTTCCTCTGGCACCTCACCAGCAGACTGAATGGTACTAAAGATTGTTGGTAGAGTCCATGAATTGTAATCAATGATTGCATGTAGATGCTTAGGTAAACTACGTGGGACATTCTCAACCAGTCCACCACCTGTGATGTGTGCCATTGCTACAACTGGTAAGTTAGATACCAACTTCTCTACTAGCGGTGCATATATCTCAGTGGGTTTCATTATCTCTTCACCTATACCTAGATGCTCATCACCCTTGTCTCTATACTTAAGGAATAACTTCTGATGCCATAGGAGATGGTTAATTAAACTGATACCATTACTATGGACACCACTACTAGCTAGACCGATAATCTTATCACCCTTCTTAGCATTCTTACCATCGATGATATCCTTTTCTTCTACTATACCTGTTGCAAACCCAGCAAGGTCCATGTCCTTTGACTTTGGATGCTCTGCTGTCTCTCCACCTAAGAGTCTACAACCTGCTTGCTCACACCCTGTGATGACACCATCCATGATGTCACTCAATATGTTTGGGTCAATCTTCTGGCATGAAATATAATCTAGGAAATATAATGGTAGAGCACCACATGTAATGATGTCATTGACACACATGGCAACTAAGTCTATACCTATTGTCTTATAACTCCTTGTAAGTTCTGCGATGCGTAACTTAGTGCCTACTCCATCTGCTCCTGATACTAAGACAGGACTATCATATCCAGATGGTATCTTCATCTTACCACCGAATCCATCCTCTAGGTATGGTACCTTCTTCTTTAAATCTTGGACGAATTTATTACCAGCATCGATGTCAACACCTGCATCTTTATAATTCATTATTCAAATGTTATAAGTTTAGTATACTTCTCATACAACTCACCCATCTTAGGTTCAGTTGAACGAGACTTCCACATCTGTTGTAAGATGAGTTTGAATTCATCCATTGGTACCACTACAGATAGACTACCATTGGTATAAGGTGGTGTATGTAGTGGGTCGGGATGTGTGTCATCATGTGGTGGGTCATCAAAGAAACCACCATCAGGGTCTTTGTCAATCATTGTCCTCTATATTTTAATGGCCATGCCATGTGCATACCTGTCACCAGCAATGCAGTGAATAGGAATGGGAATATTATACTCATGTGTTTAACACCCAAACAAGTCTAGCAACCATGAGGATAATAGTGACATAGTAAGTCCACATTACCCACATTCCAATTTTATTATGGAGTGAACCACGCACATAGGGATGAGCACCTGAAGGTGAACTATCCCATCCCTTCTGCATGTATTCACTAGGGTCTATCTTTCGCATTAGATATCTCCTGGTGCTCTATTCTCAGAGTAGTCTACGTTAAACATCTCACCTGGATATCGTGCTGCTAACTTAAGAGTATTGGTATAGATTACCTCATCAAGTCTTAGACCTAATGCTAGTGCTGCTTGTGCAACATACCACATGACATCACCCAACTCCTTCTCAAGATGCTCCTTGGTTGCTTGGTCGTATGGTTTGCCTTGGAATTTTAACTTCTTAACAATCTCCATAAACTCACCACCCTCTGATGCCATACCAGATGCAGCAGTATCAAGTCTATGAATCTTACAACCTTCTGCCTTCAACTCCTCATACCTTGAAATCAAAGCACCGTAGTCCTTAGTAGCATTAGATGAAACTCTATCTACAAACTCCATGTAGTTGTCTAGGTCAACCTCAAACTTCTTCTGCTTCTTATCCTTCTTGGTTGAGTCCCTCTCATTAATTTTCTTGTCTGCAATACCTTTGGCTCTGGGTGCACTACCCATCCTCTCATCATTGACAAACTCCTCAATCTTTTGAGGTTGTTCGTTTGCCATCTTCTTGACATCTTCCTGTGTCTGGTCTACTTGGTCACGTGCCTCAGAGTTAATCTTCTCTGCTGCTGCTTCTGCATCGTTACCTTGTGGTTCATTGGTGAATTGTTGAGCCATTATACTTTAAGTCCCTCGAATTTGTTTTTGGTTTCAGTTACTGGTTGAATGTCACCAGCATCGATGATATCATCTTGAGCTGACTGCTCACAATCATACAGCCTCATCTTCGCTCTGTCAATACCCACTACAAACTTCTTGTATACAGTGGGGTCATTATATCTATTCTTCAACTGCTTAATCATTATCTGATTGAGTGACTCCAGTTCATCTGAACTAATAAGAGCAAACATAAGGTCAGCAGTAGCAGGAAGCCCAAAGGATTCGGATGTATCGGTGAGGTCAACATCAGAATTACCATACCCACTCCTAGTAGTCTGGGTCGCAGATACAATAGGGACATTCGATTCAACCGCAAGACCACGGAGTTCTTCAGCAATCGCTTTAACATAAGTATAAGAATTTACAATAGTGCCTTTGTACCTAGCAGAGGCACAAATGTTTAGATAGTCTATGAATATAATGTCAGGACTGAATCCTTTCTTGAGTCCTAACTCATTTAAGAGTGCCTTGAAGTGACCCACGTGTGCAGATGCCGTGGGATACTCTTTGATAACAAGTTTACCCTGAGTCTTCTTGGTTAGTTCCAGCAACTTGGAGGTGTACTTTTCTTTTGTGAGGAGGGGACTGTTGAGTTGTTGGATGGGGATGTCCAAGAGGTTGGCATCAATTCGTTCAGCAATTTTCTCCTCTGCCATCTCCATTGTAATGTATAATACGTTCCGTCCTTGGAGCAACATGGAGCTAGCGACGTGGCACATGAATAAAGACTTCCCGACACCCGTACCAGCAAGTGCGATATTAAGAGTCTTATTAGGTAAACCACCTTTGGTAATCTTGTTAAAATGCTCGAGATCAAACGGTACCTTTTCTTCCTTCTTGTGGTAGAAATCATATCTGTCATTTGCATCCTTTATGTAATCGTGTCCAACGTGATCATCGAAACACACACCTAGGGCTTCCGACATGATAGACGGGATGGCATCCTTTGTACGTGTCTTATCTTGTCCGTCAGCAATCTGAACGGACTCCATTAATGCAAGATATATAGCTCTCTCTTTACACCATTTCTCTGTGGTATCAACCAACCAATCATCATTGTATTGGTCTCGGTCTAGGTTATCCAGGAAGGACTCGATCTCTTTAAAGATATCATCAGTGATGTCTCTTCGTTTCTCAACCTCTATCTTCAGAGCAGTCGGCTCAGGTGTGGTATCGAAACTGTTTACATAGTCAACCAGTGTCTCAAAAAGAACTGTGTTCCTATGTGCATCAAAGTATTCCTTCTTAATGAAAGGCATTACCTTTCTACAGTAACCCTCATCCAATATAAGTTTACTGAGTGCAACCTCTTCTATCTGTAGACTCATTGGTAATGTAGATACGTGGTTATCATATAGTTGTCATTGCTTGGTTGAGTAAACTCATGTGGATACTGCCAAGACGATGGACATAGGACTACCCTACCACGTTTGGCAGGAATAGTGAAGTCAAGAAGTGGAAACTGTAACTCACCACCTTCAACGACATCACTCAGGAACATAAAGTAACTGAGGAATCTCCTTGCTGATTGGTAATCACCGACATCTATATGACGTTGGAAGTAATCTCCTCTGCCATACTTAATCATCTTAACTTGCTCAAGGGAGTTCATCTTAGGCCAAAAGACCTCACAATCTAACTCCTTCATGTATCTCTCACCGCAACCCTTCACAGCATATAATACCTGTGTATGTATTACGGTCCAGTCTTTCTTATTCTCTTTCTCTGACTGCTCAGTGATATTAATCATTGAGAACTTGCAGAGATCCTTCATCTCTTGACGGGTGACGACTCCAGTGTCATGCTCAAAGAAATCTATAGCATTACGACATAGATTCTGATCTAGGACATCATCATATACTCTTATGTAATCCTTAAGTTCCATAAGAGAACTCCTTCTTGGCGCATTCATCTAAGGCTTGTAGGATTTCGGACGAGAAGTATTTATCGGGCTCAGCATAAACCTGTGAAGGATATACACTGCTGCCACCAATAACAACACGGTTGCCCTTGCGCTCAAAGACTCCGTGCTTCTCACCCAGTTCCAGTAGTCCGTAGTACTTGTCAAGACCTCGTTCGTCATAAAATAATCTCACTGATACTTGGGAATTTTCCTTTGCATTCCTTGACTTAGCAAGCTTTGCTTTGATTATGTTACCCACGACTTCCTTACCATCCTTCTCCTTAGACTTGCTAAGATAGATGATACTAGAAGCAGCATACTTGAGACCGCTACCACCTCCCATCTCTTTAGTAGGCACATAAGCACCCACCACATCATATGTATGGTTAGTAACAATCAAGGGTACATTTGCCTTACCTAGTTTGAGGGTAAGCACACGGAAGATAGATTTAACTACCTGAGCACGTGTCATGTCACGGGTTTCCTTACCTGCTTCAGTGTCCTCCATCTCCTTAGAGGTGGACAGCATGCCAAGGGAATCCAACACCATAAGCATAGGCTGTTGCTCCTTCTGCTCAAGGTATTTGTCAAGAATCTTAATGCTTTGTGTCCTGAATTCTTGTACTGTATTAACTGGTACCAAAATCATACGACTGGAATCGATACCTCTATTCTCAATCAACTCCCTACTTATAGCCGCTTCAGACTCAAAATAAATAACCCCAGCATCAGGATTAGATTCGAGGAAAGATTGAACCAAACCAAGACAGAAAAACGTTTTACCTGTGCTTGATTCACCTGCAATAGCAGTGATTTTGTTACCTGGAACCCCTCCGAGGATACTTCCACTGACAAGTCCGTTAAGGATGAGAGAACCCGTGTCGATAAAACCACTTGTGTCGCCAGCAGCAACACCATCAGCAACGACACTAGCGTATTCATTGTCTATCTCCTTTACTATATCTTTCAAAAAACTCATGACCAAAGTGCCTCTAATGTGTTCTGTTTCTCTGCCTTCCAACCAATAGTATCCAAGATGGCTTTCAGGGGTGCGAGGAAACTCTTCTCAAATTGTAAGTCATAGTCTATAGAATTGTCAAGACCAAACTCAGTAGGAAGAGTCTGAAAGAATGAGATTATATTCTCATTGATTCTGTTGGGTGTCCTCAGGTGAAGATACTTTATCTTCTCACCCTCCTGGATGATAGGATACTTGTGATGTAGTTTCTTCTTCTTAATATGATAGTTGTACATCAATGCACCACGCACATGCATGGGACATCCCTTACCATATATGGTAACTGAAGATGTATTCTTCTGTATATTATTACAACCACGTGGGAATGCTACATCCTCTGGTGGCATCTTCTCAAACTTTTCTCGGAAGTTTTTAATGTAGTCCTGAGTATCAGACTCACTCCCAGTCATTATAACATTAAGTGCTTCCTTAATAGCAACACGACATGGTGCAGGTGTAGAAGACTTCACTGCTTCTATACCCATCATCTTTAGTTTAGGTTCCTTATATCTGACACCCTCACTGTCCCATACATTAAGAATGTATCTCTTCTTCGCTGTCCAGATGCCTTTGTTAGCGATATTCTCTCGCTTCATGACCATCTTCTGCTCATAAGCATTTACATAGGTTGCCATTTCTTCATAAGCACTCTCGATATAGCGATCAAGTTCCACATCACACACCTTTTCAAGGAACCTAAGTGTACTCTTATCGTCCTTCTCTCCACTGGGGAATACAGCTTTAACCAAAGGACCCATATGCAGGTAAATACTATCAGTGTCGCTAGCAATAACATAATCTTTCTCCTCAGTCTTTAAGACTTTATTAATATAAGTGTTTACTTTGTTTTCGATCCATCGGATTGCAACTTGTCCACCAAGGGTAATTGCTTCAGCGTTCGCAAGATTGTAATACCTGAAGTATTGGTTACCGATTGCACCGTAGGCAGAGTTAAGTTGGATCTTTCGGGCCATCTGGATGTTATTAAACTTAGCAATGTCTTTTCTGAGTTGGTCATTCGGTTCCTGTTCGTAATCTTGCTTTGCTTTAAGCATCCTCTTTTTATATATTGTCCTCTCAGTATAGATTCTTTGCATCATCTGAGGTAGGAATCCATGGATGTCTTTACGATATTGTGCTCCATTGGGACACACTGCATAGTCCCCATCGATGACTGTGGATTGAGATAACAGTCCTTCAACTGTGGCAGTGGGGTGTCTTCTCTCAACCAGGGTTTCTGGCGAGATGTTGTACTGCATAATAAGATGAGGGTATAGAGAGTTGAGATCAAAACTAACGACCCAATCGTATATGCCAGGTACTGGCTCCTTGACGTAAGCTCCTGCATACTTATCATCCTTTCTAGTAGTAATTCGTGGTGGAACAACAATGTTCCTCTTTGCTAAGTCATTGTATATGAGTGTGTCCCATACCTTAACCTGAGAATATACATCCTCGAAGTTAACCTTAGCATCGTATGCCATGGCGACACACAACTCCACCAGTTTCATCTTGTCTTCCAATTGGTCAACAAGTTCAACGTCATGGATGTTATACTCTACAAACTTCTGCCAATCAGATGTGTAGAAGTCTTTAAAGTTTTCATACTGGGAGTGGTCCAACTTGGCATCACCCAACTCAATGTGAGCAATGTAATCAAGTCTGTATGACTCCTGCTTGGTGTAAGTAAACTTCTGGTACAAGTCAAGATAGTCAAGGATGTTAACCCCGACTAGGTTGTATGCAAGATTCTTACGACCACGTATAACAATCTCTCTATCTCTTACAATCTTCCATGGTGATAGGGACTTCATCCACTTCTCACCTAGTATCTTCTGGACTCTACGACAGATATATGGTATGTCATATAGGTTGCAGTTCCATCCTGTAATAATGTCAGGAGTATTCTCCACCCACCATGCAATAAAGTCCTCAAGCATCTCGTGCTCCTTCCAGAAGACACGATACTCATGCTCAGATGTTGCCTCTCTTGTACCCCAAGTAATAATCTTCTTACTATTGAAGTCCTTGATAGTAATACAAAGCATCTCCTCTTGGCATGCTTCCACATCAGGGAATCCATTCTCACATGCTACCTCAATGTCAATCGTAAAGATTTTCATCTTGGACATGTCATAATCTAATTCATCAGGAAACTTCTGAGCGATATGCTGATAAACAAATCTCTCATACCCATGCACTTCTAAACCAGCAGCATTTTCATACTGTTTAAGCAGGTCACGTGCCTCTCTAGCACCATCACAATGCTTAGGGAATGCATTCCTACCATCCAGGGTTTTATACTTGGAAGGTTTGGACTGTGCCTCAGGTACCAGATACAATACTGGTTGAGATTTCTCTCGATACTGCACTGGAGCACCACCTTCGTACCCACGGTAGAGAATCTGGTCTCCTAGTAGGCACAGGTTGGTGTAGAAATGACTCATTTGGCGGCAATTCTTTCGTTGTATGCTTCGATGACAGCAGGTGCTGGGTCTAGTATAGTCAAAACGTCAGTCGATGTCAAGAAAAGAAATCTACTTGACACATGCTTGGGGTATTCAATGAGATCTATCTTGACCCCACTACCATTACCACCTTTGATGATGTATACATCATCAATCATTAGGCTCGGTTCCTCGTCCATCTCCGACACCTTCCCCAAAATATACATCTCTGGGTGGGACTTGAGTATTATCAATTTGAGCATCGTCTTGTCTTAGTTGTTTGAATTTTTCAAGGGCAGTGTGGTATCCTTCCATCACATTAACATGTGGGTCAGACATTGCAACCACTGAATAGAGGGTTACTATGTTTCGGCCTTTAGATAAAGGCGACCACGGAAAGAATTGTAATCTCAGGTCACTGAGAGAATCCATAGGGTCAGGTGGTGCGTCTCCATATACATCATCTTGCTGTCCATCAAACATCTCTGTTGCTGACTGTAGCAAGGTGACAGTAAAAGGATTCTCAAACTCATACGCAAGTGCTTGGGTATCAGTCTCGTTAGCACGAACCTCTTTAACGTTAGCTACTACGTCTTCCCCGTTTTGCATTCTTGCGATTTTTATGGTCATATCCTTCTCCTTCTAAGAGGTTGTAATAAGTATAGCGTACCATGTCAACAAAAGCTTTGCGAGCTGTGACATTTTTCTCATCGGCTATGGTGTGAACCATTTGCATGAGCTCATCCACATACTCTGGTGGTAAATCCAGAGTGAGGGTATCGTTTCTCTCTGTGTATCCAGTACACAGATTAACATACATGTTCATATTAAACTCCAAACAAAAAGAGACCTCGTGGGTCTCTTCGGTTGTAAACTATATATCGATTTAGTTTACATGGATTATTCCTTTCATACCTGCTCCAGCATGAGGGTCACATTGGAAGCTGTAGTCACCTGCTTCAGGGAATGTGACATCAAAGGTGTCACCTGCTGCAAATGCTAGGTCTCCATGTGATAACTCTGGATGTCCATCCACTATCATGTTATGTGGTGGTAGGTCACCATTAGTGAAGGTGACTGTCTCTCCAGCAGAGATTGTTATTTCATTAGGTTCGAAGACTAGATTGCCTCCAGACCCCATAGTAATATCTGCTGCGTATGCCATTGTAGGCAGGAATAGTACTGCAGCAGCAATCAATGCTATCCACAGAGTCTGTATAAATGTTTTCAATAGTCGTCCTCCTGTAAGTCTTTAACCCACTGTTGGCGACCGCAGAAACCATGAGCATCTTTGTTTCCATCAGCATGATAGTTAACATGCAAGACTTCAATCATAAGAAACATTCCTATACACATCATAGGTAACATCCATAGTGGATGTCCAAAGACTTCACAGAACTCCTCGTAGTATTTACGGAAGGGTGTCTTCTCAGCCATCAAAGTAAGGCAGATATAATATCTATACTATATCATACACCTTGCGTTGTTGGTGTTCTGGTACCACCTTCTTCAGATTTACTGTTAGCAATCCATTACAGAAGGTAGTCTCTGTGACTTCCACGTCATCAGAGAGGTTGAAACCTCTCGTAAAGGATCTTGCAGCAACTCCCCGATGGATAAACTCGTCATCGGGTGCCTCCTTCACGGACTTAGACCTGACTTCGAGGACGTTTGTCTCTGTAGAGACCTCTATCTCGTCCTTGTCGAAACCAGCAAGTGCAATCTCTATCTTCCACTCTGTCTCCGATTTCTTGACAATATTATAGGGAGGATAGTTGGTCTGAGTTCTAGTAGTCCGAAACCCAGGTCCAAAAAAGAATTCGTCGAGTCCTATACTGTTCCTATGAATGGCTTCCAGTACAGATTCCATGTCGTTAGCATGGTACTTTGCTAAATGGTTCATTTGTAGCTCCTTGTTAAGCGAGTTTGTGTTTTGTGGACCCTTTCGGCATCCACATATATTTATACCATAGATGGGCCACACCGTCAGTGGTGGTACCCGAAATAGTACATGTGTTTAGTATCGGTTTTTGCTAAATAGAAGTACTTCTACTCAGGAATGATATGAAAAAAGCATTATTGCTTTTTGGAATGATTTTGATGACAGGTAATGCTGCTCGTGCCGATATGACACATCGTTTGACAAGTTCAGTTCAGTTACAAACTGATGCTGGCATAACAAGCGTACACAGAGCAGGAAATACTTATAGTACAACAGGTAGTGGTGTAACAACTACTATTACACCTTCTGGTGGCAGTGCCGCTAGTGATCTAGGTGGCATATCCGCCGTATCTAATGCTGGTGTAGCAACGTTTGCTCTGCCCGACGTGGTGCAAACAACTCAAGGTAATTCCTATTCATTCACTCAGTCTATAACTACTGGAGATGCAATAGTAACTACCCCACCTGATACAGGTGATGTATTGTCATACTCTAACCAGACTTCGTATGCTGCTGGAGATAAAACTGGACTCGCTGGAACTATTACTACTGCTGGTGCCATGGCCTTAACGGCTGGTGGAGCAGGTTCATCTGCGACTGGACAATTCGTAACTGAAATTACAGTACGATAGGTGATATATACAAATGAAGAAGAGTTTAGTACCACTGATGCTAACAATGGGGAGTCTGATGACTGCCCCTGCTCTAGCTGTTCCTGTGGTACCAAACTTCCAGCAGGGCTCGATGACGAGCCATACGGAAACCGAGTCTACGATTACGGAAACAATAAACTCAATTGATTATAGAACAGGATGGGAATATTCAGTGACAGGGGTAGGGGTATCCAACAATGGACAACCCCTCAACCCACCAGTGACAACATCAACAGTAACCGTGAATCCAAGTGTGGGATCAGGAGAAGCAGCAGTAACGGGTGCGGTAACAAGCTCGTTCGACAACTTAGATTTCGCAAACCAAAACAACTTCACAATAACGACTCCAGGAGAGGCGTTTCAATTCACCCAAACATATTCTGGACCTGGGCTAACCAACCAGACGATCATACAAAGAGTCACCTCGGTAACAAGCGTAACAGACACAACAAGTACGTTTACCCAGTAATTGCAGCAGGTCTGGTACTGAATACTTTGGTACCATTGAAAGCATTAGCAGAATCTGTTGGTGGTGTGAGTGCTACAGCGAACCCTATCGCTAATAGTTCTGGCTCAGTCACGAACCAGGCAATACAAGTTTTACAAGGTCCATACATAACCAACACCTATGGTGGTGGAGTGCAGTGTCAGGGTAGTACATTTAACCTGACTCCCTATGTGCAGTTTGCCGACTCTCGGAAAGATCCTTGGGTCGATTTTTATAATGAACCACAATATAATGTGACTGATGTCTCAGGTAAGACATCTAAACAGACTGTCACTGTAAAGAATTATCCTTGGGAGTCATGGTACGATACAAGGACTAAGGCAGATGGTAGTAGATGGTTTGAAGATGGAGAAGATATACAGATAGAAATGGATATAGATGGTCCAGATGGTGTGCCTGACGTAGTTAATAGTGGTGGTACCATGACACCTACATGGTTCAAACCAGTTAGGACTGACATGTCTGCTAACCAATCATTTAATGCTGGTCTCTCTGCTACCCTGTCTATACCATTGAACAGGAAGTTAGTACGTCAGTGTCACGAGGCTGCACAAGCACAGATTGCTATGCAAACTCAGTTGATATCTAACAAAAGATTAGACTTCGAGATAGCTCGTCTTAAAAATTGTGGTGAGTTAAAGAAGGCTGGTATATTTTTCCATCCAGCATCTCCTTATCATTCTGTTTGTGCTGATGTAGTAGTAACAAACCCTGGTGGGAAACTTGTACCACATACACACAACCTACCACAGAATCAATCTAAAACAGAAGAAACTTCTTCTTCTTCCCCTTCGTCAGAGGCTTCTTCTTCTTCCCCTTCTTCGTCGGAAGTAGTCCCTTCTTCAAGCGGTACTGATCAGTCAACACCTCCTGTCGAGTCGGACGGTAAGAAGTCTTCCCAAGGATGGCGTTGGCCTTGGTCATCACCTTCTTCACAAGAGGTTTCACCACCCGCATCAAAAGATCAGCAAGCGGCTTTGCTAGGAGGGCCGATGACGTTGCCACAACCGCAATCGTCGCAGTAGTAGTCACAGTTGAAACATCTGGGAGTAGGGCTTCGACTCTAGTAATAGGTTCATAAAGAGTAACACATATCTCTCGTTGAGGATTGTTAGGGTCTTGTTGTAATTCAAACCCTGACACCTTCTCTTCTTTATTCTGAGCAACGTCCCCTATCCTTGGAGCATTAGGTCCAGGGCAGGGGACTTCTCCTTCTGGTTGGTCAGTAGGTGGTGTCTCTGGTGAATCAGGTATGACACTTGTATCTTCAGTATTCAGACCTTGCTCTTGCTCTTCAGGTTCACCATAGACAGTCATCCAAGTCAACTCATTTGCTTGGTAGTCAGGTGGTTGGTAGTATGGCATGCCAGCATCACATGCTACGACGTTACCCTTAGGATCGTCATTAACTAATTGCTTATTCTTATTACCTTCAAACTTAGTATTATTTTCTTTACTAATCGCAACACACCCAGGCATATCAATGACAGGTGTACCAACTATGGTAGTAACAGGCACCTGTATAGGTATTGACTCAGGTGGATTCTCCATCCATATCCTAGTATCATCTATCTGAATGGGTTTTCTAAGTGCCTCATTAGTCTTGATGTTTATCTGAGCATTTTGGATCAGCCTAATAGCACCACCTTGAGTGGTGATGTTAGGTATATTAATATCATTAATAGGATCCATATGATATATATTTATTTAACTGTGAGGGATGGAGTCGAACCATCAAGTCCCGCCAGGAACAGTAGGGAAACAACCTACCACGTTTACCAGTTTCGTCACCTCACAAAAAAGGCACTACTTGAGTGCCGAGATTAGACGAGTGATACCGATTCCACCTCCACTTCTAGGGAAGAAATCAAACGAGAGGAAGTCTTCTAGTTCTTTCTCTACTCTTTCCTTACCAAACAGATCAATGATGAGTTGAGCATACTGTCCATCAGAGATAGTATAGAATGTATTCCTCATCTGATCCTTATCTGTGCTACGTTCAGCACTACCGATAGTTTCCTGACCACCTAGTATAACATCTATCTTCTTACTGGTGCCGTCATCGTTACGTGCCATGTTCCAGAATGGTGATGTCCACTCAGGGAAGTCAGTAATCATACCACGTCCTATCTTTTTCTCATGGTCATGGTCTAACTCTATAGCATTAAACTTATTAGTCCAGTCATCATAGGTCATGATGTCTTCTTTACTTAATGGTATACCTAACCATTCACATAGTTCCCACTCCATGTCTTGAAGTTCTTTAACACCTCCCTTCATTTCAAACTCAAACATAGGGAAGATAGTTTCGTGTCTACCTGGGACTGGGTTAGGCTCTGCCCTATACGACGTTGAGACACAGAAAAACCCTTCAGCAGAAGGGTTACTTAATAACTCATGCTCTAACCACATCTGACCTGTCTGTGGTAAGGGCCAAATGTTATCGGCATAATTGTAAGTCGCTACGGTCTCTGGGTCTTCGCAAGCAGCAAGGATACTTAAACGATTTTGTGTATGCACCTCATAGAAATTCTTAGACAAAAAAAATGACCGTAATTCGGTCACTGCATCCGTGAATTCTTTTGGGTCAATCAGACTTGTCATTATTTTTGATCAAACTGAATTTATTTAGGTATTTTATTTTTATAGTTTCCAGTTGGTTGTGGTGTTCCCGTGACAGGACCAGTCTTAGTGGGCCACATCTCAGCGAATGCACTCCTAACTTCTTCTCTAACTATAAGTCTTAACTCTGTTGCCTCTGCCTCTACCCTTTTTTCAGGGCCGCCCGTAGCGTGGTCGAGAGCAACATTGCCACCCACGATGGATCCAGTGCCGACAACTGCGGCAGCGGTTCCATAGGTAGCAATCTTTTGTACGTCCATTAGTCCGATAGTACTTTAGTCGCTATAGCGATACCAGCAACAACGAGGACACCAATACCAACACCACCCCAGGGAAACCCTGCTGGCTCTGGTACTGCTGGTGCGAATGCTTCAGCTGGAACAACTGATTCGATTGCTTCGCTCACACCTTTACCCAGAACATCTGGGTTGAATTCTAATTCCTTTTCCATATTAAAGTACTCCTCCTGGTAGACCTGGGAGTGCTAGAGCATCATCAGTAGATGCAGAGTCACCACCTAGGGATGGTAGGTCATTAGTTCCAGTGGGGAGTGCCCCTCCACCTAGACCACCAAGTGATCCTAATACTGCTTCTTGTACCTTTTCCTTAACGTCTTCTATGATTGCGTCCTTATTAATAAACACGTAACCACCAACGCCAACAACGGCAAGAGATACAACAGCAGACGCAACAGCGAGTACATTTACAACTTTTTGCATTTTCTTTTCCTTCTTAGTATAGATTCTCTTCTTGCTCAGTTAAGAGAACAAGATCTGAGGTTGGGTATGCTACACATGTTAGCACAAAACCAGACTCAAGTTGATCCTCATCAAGAAAACTTTGATCTTCTTGATTAACTGTGCCCGATTCCAATTTCATAGCGCATGATGAGCATGCACCCGCACGACATGAAGAGGGATGATCTATCCCTTCTTCTTCAAGTGCGTCTAGTATGTAGGTGTCACCGTCAACAGAGAGAGTTGACTCATCACCTTCTGGAGACTTTAAAACGACAGTGAATGCCATGGTTAATTACAACTGATAAGGTTTTTCATCTTTCTTAGCAGGATCTACAGCAATAATCTTTAGGGGAGCTTGCTCAATCCTTAGGGTCTGGACAGGTCCACCGTTGCCGTTAGGGCCACCGTTGGGTCCACCATTACCATTCATCTTCATAGTACCATCACCTTTCTTAGATGCTGTCTGAATTCCGAAGCTCGCTAAAACTCCAGTAAAAACCGAAGCTATGAAAGTTGGATCTATTTTCTGCTGAGGAATACCTGGGATAGCAACATAATTAAGGGTCAATATCCCGCCGGACCACACAAGAACGCCAAGTCTGACCATACTGGACAGCAGTGCGGCTTGCTCTTCCTCATCAGGAAGAATCTTATCTTTGATCTTACCAAGGACTCCCTTTTTTGTCAAGTCCTTCTCAGATTTCTTTTCTTCTTCTGCCACTTAAACCTCCGTTGGCTGTTTCTTTTTACCAATGTTGTACTTGGATTCAAGAGTCCATTCACCTTTATCTTTAAATGCCAGGACCTTAATCTGGTTTAGTGGAGCGAGGTCTTCTGCCTCTGTTGCTACTGATATCTCTACCAACCCCCAGTCTGATAGGAGTTTCGCAATGCGATTGCGACGTTGGACATCGTTGCTTGTTATGTTAGTAGGTTTACCATCCAGTGCAAAGAGTTCTTTGAAGTGGACGATGTAATACTTACCTCGTTTATGTAGGATGTGACAAGACTGATAGAGTTTACGCTCTTTTCTAGACGCTACACCTATACGAGTCAGTGTCTCCCTCACTTTGAGAAAGTCATCTGGTTCCTTTAGGGTAACCTCCAGCATCATGTCTTGAGACCAATTGATCTCATCACTCATTGTCTTCCTCCAGTATTTAATTTTGATCTAATAACTTCAAGTTGCTCTTTAGACAATATTCTCATAGCCTGCTGAGCTTTCTCAGTATTGTAACCATAGTATTTTTTCACAAGGTCAAGGTCACTGTTTTTGGACTTCTTATCCCAAGGAGAAAATCGCTTTGATTTTCTAACACTATGTATATAATATTGATACTGAAGAAGGTTAGGTAGATGTGAAGAAGCATTCATTTCATTGGCATGTATAACCGTGTCAATGAATCCAGACAGACATTTATTAACAACGTATGCTGGATACTTTTTCATCGCTCTCTCATCTACAGAGAGGTCACCTTTTTTTAAATTAATACTGTTGAGATAATCCTTTAGCGGATACTCATGCATATAACTGCTCCAGTGGCGTTCTATTAATGTCGTAGTTACATACTAGCAGTTCTTTCTTCTGCTTATTGTCTGGCCTATGCTTCATACCATAGGTAATTTTAAATTCTTCTTGATGGAAGTTACTATATGCTTCCTTTAAACTATCAGAGTTGTTGTATGTTACAAACCAGTCATGCTTACAGTCCTCACATGCCTTGATAAACTCCTCATGGTTGAATGATTTATGCAACTCAGCATTACTACCATAGAGATAGACACCAATCTGATATGGTGGGTCTAGGTAGATGAATGTATCCTCACCTGGTGCTGCCATCACCTCAGAGTAATCAAGGTTAGTAATCTTCCACCCCTGAATGATTTGTGAAATCTCTTTAAGGAAATTAGCACCACGTGTAGTGAAGTTTTGCCTTGATGCAGTAGCACTGAAGGAACTATTCTCTGTCAGTCCTGAGTAAGAGCACTTGTTAAGCACCCAGAATAATATTGCTTGCTCATACGAGTCGGCCTTATGAATGTCACCCTTGGCAGACTTAAACAGTTCCTTTGCTCTATCCTCTGTGCTATTGTCTTCCTTAATCTTAATCAGATCATTAGATAATCTATCTCCATTCTTCTGTAGATTGACCCAGAAGTTATAGAGATAGACATACTTATCATTAATCCATACAGGGATGTCAGGATTCTTCTGTGCAAATAGTAATGCAACTGACCCACCACCTATGAATGGTTCACGATACTCTTTAAGGTCGCTAGGGAAACGAGGAATAAAGTCCTTTGCTACCCTTGACTTACCGCCAGGATAACGTAGAGGAGTTTTCAAATACTTCATAATAATTTTAAATTAACTTGGGGTAATCCATGTGGACCTACGTTGACCTTACCAGTAGGTAAAGCATTAAATGATATGGTCCATCTATCAAAATCTTGCAACTGTCTACCAGAGAAATGATGTAACCAAGATGGAAAGATAATTAACTTCCCAGGATTTGACTGATACATTTCATTGATACCTAAGTTCCAACCATCATCCTTCATAAGGTTGTCCTGCCATACGTCAAGCGTATCGCTAGTCCTTGGTGTGCAAGGGTCACCAAAGATAGTAGGTGCACCATCTGTAATATAGTATACACTACTTACATAAGACATGGGGTGCCTATGTAACGGATGTCCCCACCCACTCTGGGATGGAGCATGATTAAACCATGAAAGAGATAACTCTAATTGCTCACAGTTGAGCTCAAACCTTACCTTATATTGTTCCAAGCAATCATTGAAAAACTCAACGACCCTCTTCACACATGGCACATCCTGCTTATGTAAATCAGTCCTACTGGTGATGACACCTTCAGGGAAGTTAGATTGTTGAGCAGGGAATGTCTTAGCCCATGCTTTAAATTCTTCTGCCCATGATGGTGTCCATCCAGGGTCAGTATACTCCATTATCTTTACTGGAAAGTAATGTAATTCCTTCTCTTCTATCATCTCTTATAATCCTTCAGTGGTAATGGTCCTAAGATTTCCCATCCTCTTACTTTTGGTATATTAACCATAGGTCTCTGCCATCCACCCATATTAATATCACCCTGTGGGAATACATTAGCTGCTATAGAAAACCTATCAAGGTCTTCCTCATAATGAGGGGCACTACCATGCACCATATAACTAGGGAAGAGTATCAATCCTCCAGGACCACCATGATAGTGATACTGACAGTCCAAATTAGGACCGCCATCCAAATGCAATTGACCCCACTCTCTCTTATCTACTGGGTCTAAGAAAACAGTAGGTGCTCCATCAGTAAGATAGAATACAGAGCTCAAGTATGACATCGGATGTCTATGTGGGATGTGATGATGACCTGCACCAGCACGTGCTTGATTACACCAAGCCTTATTAATGATTAGTCTATCACAACACCACCCATTATCAAAGTGTAATGTGTCTACACACTTCTGTATCCACTCCATAGCTGGCCTAAACGCTTCTAGAGTTTGAATATCATCAGTAGTACCAGTCCCACCACCTTGCATCTCATCAGTATTATATGACCTATAATCAACTGCCTTTGCTGCCTCTAGGGTAGCATCAGTAAGTTCCTCAGACGCTTGGAATGCCCAACATCTTACTGGAAAGAGATTCTGAGTGACGTAATTTTGTCTGCTGGTCATGCTAGGTCAGCGAGTGTGTATAGACTAAACAATTCAAGATGTGCTGCACACATATTAGTATCTGCCTCACCATGCAACTGTCTATCTACAATAGTGGCAACTCTGTTAACAGTATAACCTGCTTCTCTTAATTTTTCAACTGCTTTAATAGCACTAGCACCTGTTGTGACAACATCCTCTAGCACTGTGATAGTAGCACCCTCTTTCTGTGGTGGTCCCTCTATCCATGCCTGTGTGCCATGACCTTTTGGTTCCTTACGGATGATGAGACCATCATATCCACTCATCATAGCGACTCCTGCCACTAGAGGGTCAGCACCTAGGGTTAACCCTGCTACTGCTGCCGACCCTTCCTCTACAAGTGTTGATAATTCTAAGCATGCACGACGTAAACCATCACCACTAAGGGTGACATTCTTACAGTTAATATAGTGCTTGGTCTCTTGACCTGATGACAGTTTAAAGTTACCTAATTTGTAACATCTGTCCTTTAACATTTGTAGTAGTGTCATTGCCAGTTATAATGATAGAAATTTCCTTCAGGATGGAACATAGGATCTTCATCTACGATACGATTATGTAGCATAGACTGTCCTTTAAAGTCCGTCCTGCCATCTAATACTTCAAGTGCTTCAACTATCTTCAGTTGACCTTCAGGAGACTGAAGTTTAAGAACTAAATCAGGTTCTGCCTTGAGTGAATAGTTAGTATTGACTCCTTCATACTGACCCTGACTATACACTACAGCACAGACAGTATCTGGAAACTCTGGAGAAGCAACTCTGTTTAAGACAGAAGCAGCAACACCATATTCATCATCAGTATTTCGTCTTGCTTCTGTTTGTACTACCTCAGCAAGACAGGTATAGGAGTGGGGTGGTAGGTCTGCTAGTAATGGAATCATTTGATTTGACACCTCATCATAAGTTCAGTCATAAATGCTACCATATTAATCTCTTGATCGACTACGAAGGAAGACTTGTATTGATACTCCGCAATAATTAATACTGCCTCTGGTATAGAAGAAGAATCAAAGTGTTGATACAGGTTATCATATACCTTACGCATGATGACATGTGGTTCGTTGTCCATATTCTGAGCAACCCACTTCTTCATGTTAGTAAACTCTTTCTTCCTAAGGTAACCAACTAACTTATCAATAGAGAAATCATTTGATGCACCCAGTATACCTGTGTCTATCTTACCAGTTGCAGCATACCTTTGCAACTCATTCAATGTCCTTCTAAAGTCTGGAAAATACTTTGTTACAACTTCGGCCACTACCTTATCTTCGTACGGAATCATCTCCATCTCAAGTATAACCTTGACTCGATGGAAGAATGCTTCTGCTACTTGGACTTTATGCTTACCATTGACCGAAAAATCGACCACTGAACACCTGCTATGGAGGGGTTCTATGACCTTGTTTTTATAGTTACACGTGAATATGAACCTGCAGTTCTTCTGAAACTCCTCAATGGATGCCCTAAGTAAGAGCTGTACGTCTGGCGTGGTATTATCCGCTTCATCAATAATGATAACTTTGTGACGAGACTCAGATGTAAGAGAAACAGTACTAGCAAAGGTCTTTGCCTGATTGCGTACAGTGTCCAGGAATCTACCTTCATCAGACCCATTAATGACATAATAATCGGCTCCTAACTCTTGACATAATGCCTTTGCGATGGTTGTTTTACCTACACCAGCACTACCTGCCAGTAAAAGGTTAGGAATTTCACCCTGCTCTAAGAATCCTTGAAATAATTTCTTGGTATTCTCTGGAAGAATACAGTCCTCAACGGTATGAGGACGATACTTCTCAACCCACAGGAATAATTTATCGTCGCTCATGTATTTACTCTATGGCTCCAGTGCGATGTAATAAGTGAGGTCACTATGGGACAATGATGAGAAACTTGCTATGTTTTTAGCACTAATGGTTACATGATACGATGCATCAATCAACTTAAGGTTCTCAACCTTGAAACAGTAACAGAAGTTACGTCTTTCCTCAGACATCTCATGTAATCTCTCAAATACTACCTTCTTAAGAGGTAATGAGAAGACATTAGAGGTGTCATTCTTCTTATCCTTGACACAAATACTATAATCACCCTCATATCCATAGATACACAGGTCTTCTACCCCATAAATCTTTGCTGCTTGCATCAACTGAGTAATATCTGCCTGTGGTAGGTCAAAATGGAGTTCCTTATCAGGAAGGTCACCATTAAAGTCAGGTGGAGTCACAATAACACTAGGGTCACTGTAATAGAAGACAGTTTTACCCTTAGTCTCTTCATCAAAGACAATTACCCTCTTATTATCTGGGAAATTCAAGTATGGTTGCTTGAATAGTGACAATGCACCTAAAAATAGAGGTAAATCATAAATTGCCATCTGCTCAGGGATATGTTCCCTGATAGTAGTCATCGAAATGATGTTTTTGTTGACTGAAATGGTCTGGAGATCCTTACCCATGGGGATAACGATGCTCTTATTAATTGTACTAAAGTTTCTAAGCAAATCAATCGTTGCCTTGCTTAGTTTAACTGTCTTGCTTGTTTCAATTTGATCTTGAGTTGCCATATCAGTATTTTAAATCTTCGGATGGGGATGGAATCTCTGGGTCACCTGGATAGGTACATCCTGAGAAGTAATATAATAGGATAGCATAATGAATGATTTTTAGCAAGTCCTGCTTCTGCTGTCCCTTCTTTCTATAACGAGATGCATACTTAATGATGTTAGACTGACAGAAATGCTCTGCTGTTCCTATAGATTCAAGGAGATCCAGTGTCTGAACCTCCTTTTTATCATCAGAAGTATAATGACCTCGGTAGGTGCTGGAAATATAATCCTGCACCACCTTAATCGTATCATCTTCTCTGTACTTCATACTAATCGTTTCCTAATAGGTTGTCAAGGTTTTCGATGTCCACCTCATTGTCTATCTTATCATACAATTCTAAGAATGACTGCTTGGTTTCATCATCGAAACGATTTAAGCATACCGTTATTGCCTTTAGTCTATCATTAAAGATAGCAAATGCACGGATTATGTGGACTAACCTACGTGTAGAGATAACTTCATCCACTCCACCTTCAGCGAAGGTCTTACGAATAATGTCAGCCCATGACGTAAGGTTAGCAATATACTTATCGTCACAACAGTCAAGCTCTTTACAATAATTGTTAAGCATCCTGACTTCAGTAACAGGTTTAGGGTATTCCTGCTCAAATGTGATGGGGAATCTCTCTAAGAATGCTTCGTTGAGCACGTTAGTTCCAATAAATCTCCCGTCTTCGGATCCTTTACCTTTAGTGTTAGCAGTTGCAACGACTGTGAATCCGTCTTTTGGTTGGACGTATCGTCCGACCTTCTTGAGAAAGACTCCTTTTCCTTCAAGAATGCTCTGGAGACAGAGAATTTTATTACTGGCGAGGTCGAGTTCGTCAAGGAGCAAGACAGATCCTCTTTCGAGTGCTTCGATGACTGGGCCATTGTGCCAGATGGTATTACCATCAACAAGGCGGAAACCGCCAATAAGATCGTCTTCATCAGTTTCTACCGTAATGTTTACTCGGATAAGATCCCTCTTTGCTTGAGCACAAGCTTGCTCTACACCAAAGGTTTTACCATTACCTGATAAACCAGTGATGAATATAGGATAGAAGATCTTACTGTTTAAAATCTTCTTCAAGTCATTGAAGTTTCCAAAAGGAACAAAATGATTATCTCTTTGTGGTACCAAATTCTTAACTTCAGGTGGTACTAATGTTACAGTCTGCTCTAGTTGCTGACGTGCCTCTGCGACTGTTAGATTCCAGGCACCACGTTTGACTTTAAACTGACTAAGATACTTAGTAACTGTCTGGTATGTGATGTTAAACTTGTCGCAAGCCTTCAGGAGTTGCTCAGTCTTAACCTCAACCCCGAATTCACCTACTAAGAAGTCCCTAAGGTCTTCAGTTGTTACATTACATAATTGTGGCATTGATGTCTCTTTGTTTGTATACACATATTATAACCCCTCTTGAGCAAGAGTGGGGTCCAGCCATGACGGTTTGTGATCTGTCCTACTGTAGTTGGAATGTATCCATGGCTTAGTGCTTAGGTACATCCTGTATGCAGTCACAGTATCAATAGTATTATCATACTTCAAATCATCAGGCATTGCCCTAACAAATGGTTTATGTTTCTCAGGACACCCATCAGGTGCCACCAGGGATGCTAATCTTATAGTTCTTTCACATGCATGCTTCTTATTAAACCTGCTTTCATACTCATTACACAGAGAAATGCCATGCTGTAACAACCATTGAAGGTTATCATCATGTGCTGCTACCCATTTAGTGCAAGGATGATTTCTAAATGCACCCTTCTCTACATTGTATGGTATATTATTTGCTTTTAATACTGGTCCTATATTGTGATACCATTTACTATACACCAGTGCTAACATCTGGGATGTTTCGACTGGCATCTTGACAATATACTTGTCTGGCAACGAAAACGCTGCCAGTGCTGGTTCCTCATCTACTGCAAATATATTCATGCAATCTGTGATACGAATGACGAAAGGATCTTCTTGTTATTTGCTTTGCCTTTCAAGGATTTCTTGAATGCTGACTTAATCTGACCCTTAGTAGCGTTTTCTTTAACATCAAACTCTACCTCTGTATTTAGATTCTTTGATGAGAAAAAATAGATCTCTTGATATCCTAGTATTGGGACACAAACTGTCTTGTTTCTAACCCATTCTGTTTGTGCTTTCTTAAGATGACTGCCAACCAACTCACTGGTTAGATAATGTGTTACCTCACGTGATGATGCAATCCTAAACCCTAAGAAATTACACTCTGGATACATTCCTTTAAGATATTGAAGCAATTGCTTAGTGAAATGTGGTCTCCTAGAATCTACCTTGAATAACTTACCACTCTTACGATCTCTCAACTGTGTATTGTGACTCAAAGATGCTCTATGCATACGTGTATTGTTATTATATGTGGTCTCTCTCCACTGACCAGACCAGCATGCTTCTCCATCAGAAAGAATAGATACATGACACTTCTCAACCCCATGCTTCCTCTGGAATGAAGGAATAATTGTCTTAAGACATGCTATTGCTTCATTTAATGGAGTGCCACCCAACTGCATGTGTGGTGGAATTCTATCAGGAACCCTCTGCATTTCTTCCCAGTCACGAGAATACATTGATCCGTAACGAGAATCGATAGCAACGACAGTTCTCCATATCTCTAGAGAATAAGTATCAAACTGTTGATTGTTTAAGTCACTGTTAAGGAAATCTAAAAGATGGAAGTGCTCAGGTATATGTAATGTACCAACCCTACCCTCATATTCCTCATCTCTAGGGTATCTATTCCAAGTAGCATCAGTAACAAATGCCAATACATTAAATGGAATACCAACTCTACGACAGAAGAGACACAATGATAAGACTTGCTTGTAAGTATCAAGTAAACATGAGGACATTGACCCTGACCAGTCAAGTAAGAAAATTAAACCATGATTCTTACCATCAGGTCTTACTGTTACCTTCTTAAAGATGTCAGTATTCCAGAGATAAGTGTTAAGTTTATTAGTATCAATGACACCAGTCCTTGCAACTGACTCTCTTGAGTATGCAGCAGCAGACTTCTTCATCTCAAACTCTTTCACAAGGTAATTTACCTCACGTGAGCACTCTCTTTTGAATTTTTTATATAAACTATCAGTATATGTCCAGTCATTCTTGATATAGTAGTCATCATTAACATCTACAAACTGTTTGAGATTGTAAAAATCAACAGTTTCTTGATGAATCCTATGTGGATCCACTACTACATGTTTAATATCAATATCATCAATCTCAAGGTAACTAACGTCAGAGTATGCACTACCCTGTATATTCTTAAGACTGTCACTTAAATTCGTATCAGTTATTGCTTCATCACTTCCTTGTGATCCACCCATTCCTCTATTTTCATCAGTAGAATCACCAACATCACCCTCATTTACAGGGTCTGGTTGTGATTTCTGCTGTAACGGTTCCTCTTCTCCCTCTGAGTCTTCCTGTGGAGTACCAGCAGAGGGTCCAGGTAAATCATCCAACTGAGAGTCTTCTGTATCTGTCTGACCACTCTCTGTGGTATCGATTTTCTCCTGTTTCTTCTCATTTTCATACTTATAAATTGCTACTGCTGCCTGAATTGCTTCGTCGAAGGTCTCAGTCGCTCCTACAGCGTCTCTGAGGGGTATCTCAGAGTCATTAAATGGTACTAATGAATATGCTCCTATCTTATAGTAAAGATTAATACGGTCAATTAACTTAAGACTATTAATATTGATGTCCTGTATGCCAAAGAAGTCATCATCATTAAGTTCTTGATAACCTTTATAGAAATCTTTCTGAAGTCCAGGAAACTTACGCTTCATCAACTTCTCAATACGTGCATCCTCGGTTACGTTTATATATGACTGTGGCACTTTAGCATCTGCCCACTCCTCATTGGGAGTAAACAATGCATGTCCTACCTCGTGACCAACCAGACAGTTATATACCCTGTCAGTTGCATCCCACATAGGTAGTTTCAAAATCCTCTTGTCCACATCGAATGATGCAGTCTCACAACGGCAGTGCTCCACGATGAGGTTCTCGGTCGCAAGCAGTTTCGCTAGTGTACCCTTAATCTCATTGAACTTGAAGCTGTGATGCATAGGTCTCTCGTGTGTATATGAACAGTATAAGACCCCCTAGGAGGTTTTGGGGGTCCAAGTAGACGCTTTTTTAACTGTCTGCGTCTTTCACGGGCGGACCTCAGTGCTTGAGGTCTTAACGTCCGTTTAGCATCCTTCTTACTATGATGCTGCCAGTTTGGAAAAATCATTGACCTTTGTGAAACGGAGTGTTGTATTAAACTTATCAAGAAGTAGCTCTCCTTTGTGAGAAATGACAAATAAATTAACATTGTCACCAAATTCCTTCAGAATCTTGAGTAATTCATCAGTACTAGCGTCATCTAGGGATGAATCGAATACCTCGTCCAGTATTAGTAGGTTAGTACTAGCAGAATTCTTGAGTTTTGCTATCTCTCTCCATGTAAAGAGGAGTGCTAGGTCAATTTTCTGCTTCTCACCCTCTGAAAAGGATGCATAGGAGAAATCATCACGAAATCTGGACTTAATTACCTCATTAAACTCCTCATCGAGGGTAAAATTAACAAAGAAGTCCATTGACTGCAAGTATTTATTGATTAACTGGTTAATTATAGGGATAAACTTAGATATAATCTTGGATTTGATACCACCATCCTTTAATAATTCCTGCACTACCTTCAAGTCACTCATATCTTCGTTGACTTTGGCACATCTCTCCTCTGTATCTGCTAATACAGTCTTAAACTCCAAGAGTTGTGTCTTTTCAGTAGCAATATCAGGTGCTTCCTTAATTATATCGGCCTTTAACTTCTTAAATTCTTTATCGAGACCCTTATTTTCAGACTGAAATTCCACGATTTTCTTACTGTGTCCATTCAGTTCCTTCATGGTCTTGTGTGCTCGGTTTAATGTGTCAGTTAGTATCGCTAGACCCTCACTAAACTTCTTCTCTCTTGATGATGCACCTGCTATCAACTCACTCTTGTCCTTTAACACCTGGTTACAGGTAGGACAGTTATCATTCTCCCAATAAAACTTTAAATCTCTATCTGCTTTCTCTAAATTGGTCTGGATTCTGACTCGCATGTCCTTAAGCTCATCATACTCCTGCTGCACATTCGATTGACTAGCAATCAAATCAGTTAACTTCTGCACCTCTGCCTTGTTATGCTCTGTCCTATTATTAATCTCCGACATTCGCTTCTTAGCAGTAGCAAGGTGCTCCTTATTCATCTTCTCCATCTGACTGATGGTCTTCATCTGCATGTCCACGTGTGAGCTAGCGAGTTTCAACTCATGCTCACAGTTACTAATGGTCTCTCTACTTGTTTTCATCCTGTCTTTCAACAGGTTATTCATTCGGGAGAAGACCTGGATATCGAGTAAATCTTCGATAACTTCTCTCCTGACACTTGCTCCGAGTTGCATGAAGGGGACAAATGTGGATGAACCAAGGATGACAACTTGTGTGAATGACTTGTAGTTGAACTTAAGGATTGATTGTTCCAAGTACTTCTGGTAATCCTTGCTTGCAGCGTCCTGGTCCAGGAGCGTACCGTTTCTAAAAATCTCAAATACATTTGGTTTAATACCTCTATTCACTTTATATTTCACTGAGCCTATACCAAACTCAATCTCAACAACAGTGCCACTCTCATTAATACTATTAATCAGTTGACTCTTGTTGATTTTCCTGAAGGGTTTGTTGAACAAAACAAAGCACAGAGCATCTAACATAGTAGATTTCCCTGCACCATTAGACCCTACCACTAAGTGTGATGGAGAAGCATCAATTTTCACTTCAGTAAATGAGTTACCCGTTGCAAGAAAATTCTTCCATCGGATAGTTTCAAACTTTATCATTCTTAGTTTGTGGGGGTATAACAACTTGGTCTGGAGTAATCATAGTAAATGCATATCCATGCATCTTACAATTCTCCTTCACTTGATCCTCCTCAACCTCAGTTATTTCTAACTGACGAGGGTAATCAATAGCCTTCAGCATTCCATAGTAACGCACCGCATCATCTTTGTCAATGAATATCTGTACAACACGTTCAACTGTGTTGTCATCCCTGACAGCATACACACCATTAGTAGTCTGGTCGGTGAGAATAAACATCAAACCTCCAATGCTTCCATGTAAAGTGACTTGAGTATATTAAATATATTATCTTTGTTATCAAAATCTTTTACACACGTCTCTAATATAGTAAGAGTATCCTCTACCTCAACATCAGTAACATCATCCAATTCATATGAGGTGTCTTCAATTATCTTTAAGTCTGCTAAGTCTGCTTGCTGCAATCTTCTTACAGTCTGGTCAAACTTAACTTGATCTTCCTTTTGCTCTACAATTAGTTTAACGTATGTCCCTTCTAGTTTCTTCAATTTGACTGGTGATAATTTAATATCATCCTTGTAGTATATCTTATTGAATGTAACGTAGGGATTCTTAACAAAGGTAAGCTTCTTCGTATTAGTATTTAGGATATGAAACCCACGATCATGACCAAAATCATTCCAGTATAACTGACACGTGTTACCTAGGTAAGTGATGTTACCCTTAGTGCTTCTACAATGGTAGTGCCCTGTGCATACCATATCAAACTTAGAGAAGTGTGCTGGATCATCACCATGCTGCATGGTATATCCAGGAATAGGATTAAACCCATTCAACTCTAGGTGTCCCATGCAATACTTTGCATCAGTGGCAGCAAGTTTGTCCCAAGATTCTTTCTTATTCTCATCACATATCCAAGGCATAAGAAACATCTTCTCACCACCTACATCCTGCTCACCTGGTACACAAACGATATCAATATTGTCAAACTCCCCAAGCAAAAGCTCAGGAGAATTAACCGTGAGAGTATTTTTGTAGTAGATGTCATGGTTGCCTATTAGCATGGTTAACTTCACACCACGCTCAGCCAGTGGTCTAAACCACATGTCTTTGGCAGCCTCTAAGGAGGAGAAATTGATACCCTTCCTTCTATCAAAGGTATCACCAAGGCATAAGACCTCAGTAATTCCTTCCTTATCTATCTTTGGAATGACAATATCAGTATAGAATCGTCTGTATCTCTCAACATAGTGCTGGTTATCATTACGGACACCAAAGTGTTGATCTGTTATCAACAATACGTTCATAATGGAAAACCAGTGAAATTTATACTAATCGCTTTTCTTGGGTGGAGTGTTGGTTGTGTCCTATGACGTAACCATCCAGGGAATAAAATAAAATCCCATGTCTCTGTCCTCACAGACTCTGACATTAACATATCACCTATCTCTCCTGCAAGTGGTGTCAATCTATGGATATAATCCAGAGGGTTAGCAAATTCTATATCCCCTCCGTCACACTTCTCAATGTAGTATACAGCAGCAACGTGTGCTTGTCTATGCCCATCACTATGAGAATGCTCTTTAGTATAGTCTCCTGCCTGATGATAGTTAGCCCAAGATGCAGTTGGAACTATATTAGAAGGTGCGTACCCCAAGGTCTCCCAGTAATTTAATACACTAGGAAACAGGGCATCAATAAGATTTCTTACAGAGTCTTCTCTATCATGTAGAAGAACATCAACCTCTCCTGTGGACTGTCCAGTCTCACCAGACCAGACTCCCTCATGACAACCATCCCATAGATTCATTGGGATATTAAAATCTTGAGATAGATTGCCATGAAAGATTTGTATTGGAAACAAATCTATTAATGCCATCAATACCTCATATTAGTTTCAATACGACCTTTGATGCTATTCATTTCTGAATGGTCATCCTTACTATCTGAATGGAATACTGCCTCATATCCACTCTTCTCTATTAATTTGTCTCTGATATCCATCTGACGCTTCTCTTTAGCAATACGTCTGAGGAATGCGTAATAAATTATCTGTGTGAAATAAGCAAAAGGATTTCTTGATTTCTCTGGGTCAAAGTTATCAATGTATTGTACACAATTCTCCACTCCATCTGATATCATGTCCTCTTTGAACATATAATTGATGAAGTTTGGTCTGTATGATAGATGAGTAGCAATCTTTAGGAAACACTCGGCAAGGTAATGGGTTATCCTAGGCTTCTCTTTATCTAATATCTTTGCTTCAGTAACTGACTGGCGATAAATTGTTATCTCCTCCAGAAACTTTTTGTTATCAACGTAATGTTGTTTTCGTTTTGTCATGTTGGTAGACCGCATATTATATCTGCCTTGTCATAGTATAATTATACGTGATAGTTATACCTATGTCAACCAGCAGACTTCTTCCAGAGATCTTCTAACTTAGAACGTGCTTCTGAAACCTTACCAACTAGACCCATGTTCTCATTTACAGGGACAGCATTATCTGAATTTCCTTTGTGACCACATTCTTTCCGCAACCACATCTTATACATCAGGATTGACTCCATCGACATGGGTGCTACAGTTAAAATATTTTCTTCTTGGATGAGATAGAAGTCTTCATCAGACCACATCATCCACTTAACAAACCCCACTGCCATTCCTAACTGACCATCCTTCTCAATTGTGTGAGTGTTAGGTGTAGCAGGTTCAGACACATATATCGTCGTCTGACCTGGGTTTGTATCTTCTTCTGTCGCAATCATTGAACCGATGATAGTCTCCCCTGAGGTCATCTTTATGACACCAAAGAATTCTTGATCGTGTTTAATGTAATTGATACTCATTTCTTTAGATTTACCTTTATAATCTCATAGTCAAATGATTCTGAATCATATATCTTCATCCTCTCCACTAGGTGACGGAAGGTATAATTATATGTCGAACCTCGTGAGCAGTCATCTGCTATATCATATAGTACTGCCTGTGCTTTATTATCACCTGTCCTTAATACACGTCCAATGGACTGTAGATTTCTCACCCTAGACTTACTAGGTGATGCGAAGATAACATTGTGTAGATTACGGATGTTAATACCAGTTGAGAAGGTTCCATATGATGCTAATATTATAGCATCTTTTTGGGTTTCGCAAATCTTTCTTGCTTCTTCCCTTTCTACAGCATCAACTCCACCGTGTATAAAGAAGACCTTACGGTTATTCTCTACCTTATTATTTATCATTTCCCACAGCGGTTCACCATGCTTTTCGATGAAGTTGAATAGAATAAGTGTGTTACCCTCTAGGTCTAGTGCTAGGTTACGAATAAACCTGCTACGTCTGGAGTGCATACAGATGTAATCCATCTCCTGTGGATAAGAATCAAAGGGTACCCACCCATGCTTCAGTAGTAATATCCGTACCTTAAGTTTGGACAATTGACCCTTGTCCATTAAATCTTTTGTCTTGGTTACTCTATCAACTGTACCAAATAAACCCTCAAGTACCAGTTGATGTGCTTCTAATCCGTCAAGGGTACCAGTAAGTCCAACACGATATTTTGCATCATGACACTTGGTTAGGATACCAGTAAGACTCTTAGCCTTGTATTGGTGTGCTTCATCCCCTATAATAGTATCAAATCTTTCAAAGAATCTCTTTGGTTCCTTATAGATAGACTGCCAAGTGCTTATAACTACGGGACTCTCTACATATTTCTCTTCACCACCCATAATCTTATGAATATCCCTGACATTCCAACCATACTCTTTAAAATCATTTTCCAACTGGCTTACGAGAGAGATCGTAGGAACTATAATAAGAATCTCTCTACCCTTAAGTCTGTGCCAACGGACTAGAGCATATATAATCAGCGATTTTCCACTCCCCGTGGGGGATAGTAGAAGTTTGCGATTGTATTTAATTGCTTGGTAAAGTCCTCGGAGCTGGTAATCACGTATTCGGTATGGTAACCGAAGAGCACGTACAAAAGACGCAATGCTTTCAGGTGTAACATACTCTTCCTCCTCATTTGGGTAACCATAGTATTCGCTATTCCCTATGGAGTAATCATATCCATGCTCCTCAAGGAATTGTGTCAGGTAAGTGAATAGACCAACGTATATCTCACCAGTGCCAGGGGAATAGAGACGTATCTTACCGTCCCAGTACCTCTTCTTTACTGCTGGCATATACTTTGCACCAGGTACTTCAAAGCAGAAGTGCTCACTCAACTCTTTATGGAGATGAGGCTCTGCCTCTACCTTCAAAAAGACTTCATTCTTTTTTACTATAGTAGTCACCTGATTCCATAATACTTGACAATTTCAATAGTATTCTTAATGGCAAACCCACGAGTGTCGATCTGCTTAAGTATCCTATCAATAGAATTTATACAAGTTCCAAGGTAATCTATTTTCTGTTTGGCTCTGCACACGTCATCATCACTATCAATGAACATGTCAAGGTCACCTTTTAATACCTTAAGGTCAAATGGTTTCTCAGCATACACTGAGGCAGGTGCTTTCCCATTGTAATATAACCACTTCTCTTTATATAATTTGTTATACCTTGTCTGTGCATCAGACAACATCAATTTGAATTCATTATGCAATTGTAAATACTTTGCATGGAGTCTAGGAGTCTCAAGACTATCGTTTGCTAGTAGCTCAGGTAACTCCCTGTGATCAAAGAATGCTTCAGCGTCCTTTGCCCACAACTCTTCAATTTTCTCAAGATTCATTATGTTAGTTGATCAATTCTCGTACCTACATCTGCACTTCTGACTTCATATGATGTATACCTAAAGGCAACAGTTGCCATAGCGTACTCTGTGCCATCTACTGTAGCATTAAACTCTAATGCTGACAAGGATGTGGGGAATATATCTGTAAATACAACGTTAAAATTTGCTTGGAAGTTACTATTCATAACTACCAGAGTAGCATCACCGTAAATAGGTTTCGTATCTGCTTTCTGAGTGATGACATCTGCTGCCATCTTCTTCTTAAACCTATATCTCTCCATGGTAGTGTCAGGAGTACCTAAACCTCTCATCCAGTTATGGAGAATCATATAGTTTTCTAAGTTCTCATCAATAATAAATGATATATTGAAAGGATCATACTCTATGAAACCTTCTAAAGGTAAGGAACGTAATGGTGTTGATTGTCTCTGCTCACCTAATGTCATAGAAGGTATGCTAGCAGACTGACAGAAGTAGGATACCTTAGGAAATTTTGCCAACAGAAGTTTATATCCTATGGGTGATAGGAAATTCCTATTTTCAATTTGACTGTTGAATGTTGCCATTAGTTACGCAGGTCTCCACTTATCTATTTAGCGCAAGACAGGAACATCACCGTCACCATCATCATCATTTATTTCATCTACACGATTTTGAAGAGAATCCAACCATGGGTCTCGCACTTGATTCTTTTTAAAGTTAACTACCAGTAACTCATCTCCTGGTCTAACATCCGCCATCTCTGGATGCACTGGTTTAGTAACTTGTCTTCTTATTACCTCTGGTGGTGTAGGATGTATTGGGTCTTTCTCAACATATTTCTGCCCAGTAAATTGTGATGCCTTAATTAACAATTGAATTGCGTTCGCTAAAAGATAGAGACTACAACTCGCAAACAATA
>VTLG01014653.1_pt1 | contig 33764 bp, 45 predicted proteins | sample 4694571 | NCBI WGS metagenome assembly VTLG01 (sample SAMN12604809, study PRJNA352737) | marine metagenome | biome: ENVO:00000447; feature: ENVO:00000209|ENVO:00000569|ENVO:01000036; material: ENVO:00002151; isolation source: viral sequences binned using virsorter ...
TACAAGTTTGTTCAACTTGGTTTAAAGTAATAAGACCAGCTTCATGTAAGTCAAGAAGCATATCACCGAATGGCTCTTGATTATTAGAATCCCATCTTACTATATCATCTTGGTCAACATGGATACCAGCTTTTGCTGCAAACTCTACAGAGTTAGAAGTAGTTGACCACTGGTTATCAAAAAACTCAGATTGTCTTTTGTATTCTCTACCAGCGATTCTGATTTCGTTAATACCAACTAATTGGTTCTCTAATGAATGCATTACTTTAGAAAAAGTACCTTGCGATTCAGCTATTTGTAAAATTGTTATCATATTTACCTCTCGATTTATCAATTTATACAGTTATTCTACTACATTCTGACCCAAAAGTAAAGGAAAATCTTCAGTTTTTTATATTATTTTATTATATAAAATCAATTACTTATAACCTTTTTATCCTTTAAGAAGTACATAGAGTCCACCTTTACCAGTAATTTTCTTAGCTGTTAAATAGTTCCATTTCATAAAGTCTTCGAACTCGCCTTTTTTCTGCTGAGCCAATACTAAGAAAACATACATTAGAGAAGCAATACGAATAGCACCTCTTTTCTCAGGGTCGGTAGCATCATCATAAACTTTTTTAAATTCTTTATAGGTTTGTATGTCTGGAGAAACTGATACCTTTCTTCCCTGTTTATCATAACATTCTTTTATTTCTTTTAATCCTATTTTTTCTTCTGTCTTTAAATCAGGTATGCCACCTTTTCTTACATCATAACCATATCTTCTTTTAATTTCTATAGGAAGTGCTTTCGCATCTACAGCACCGACCTGAGCTCCAGCATCTTTAAATCTTCCCTCTGCGAATACACCAAAATTTGTTAGATCGTTTCCTGCTTTATAACCAAGACGAACAGCAAATCCTGACTTAGTTTCACAGATAGAGTTTCTAAACACATTCATAGAAGTTGGATCCTTTGGTTTAGTTCTACCTGAAAAAGCATTCTGAGAAAATGATAAATCTAAATCAGTGACCATTTCTTTTTTAGGATCTAAGTTTACTACTTCACATATACCTTTTTGATTTTTCTGAATTAACTTTAGAGAGATACCAACTAATTTTTTTGCTTTATAATCTTTTATTAGTTGCGCATTAATTTCATCAATCGTTTTACCTTCTTCATATATTGTGTAATCTAAATTTTTATCTACTATCCACATATCAGCTGGGTTCCAGTTATCCTTTGATAGTTTAGCAAGTTTGGTAGCAGTGTTATATATCTTCTTTGTTACATCACTAGCTAACTGTAATTCAAAAATAAAGTTAGCACCTCTAAATCCTGTTGGGTATTTTTTCTCAAATAATGCAAGTTGTGCTTGAGCACTATGATAATATTCTTCGTTAAAAAATTGTTTTAAAGGTTTAGGAAGGCGATCTTCTATGTAATCATAATCAGCTTTTATTCGTTTTTTTAATTTTGCTTCGAATAAATGTAGAGTGACTAGTTCTTGACATTCAGTTTTTTTATTTGTATCTGACTTGGATGCTTTGGTGCCATCACCAGCATGTTCAAACATACTTTCGAGAGTGCTTTTGGCTCCAGTAAATCTGTAAAGTCTTTTCTTACTATCTTTCATAAGTATGACCATCGGTGTACCACTTCTGGTTAAATCGATATCATGCTTTAGATTAGTTATAGACTTTTCTTTGTAAAGTTCAAATATATCTCCAGGATTAACATTTTCTTTTCGAAGAATCGAAGCAACATTAGCACCAGCAGAAGTTAGACCTTGTCGATCTTTGACTGCTACCTTGTGTCCTGTACCATACTTATCTTTAAATATATTAGCCATAACACTATTTATTGTACTTAAATTTGTACGAAAGTAAAGGAAAAAATTATGGTTTTATTAAATGCTTGATTTTCTTAGCATATTCAGGTTTTAGGAAGTCAATCTTTGCCCATGGCTCTTTATTATATCCTTCTTCTTCTGCCCATCTAACGAAGAATCCGACTTCTTTACCATGTGCTTCTATTTCCCAAGGAGCATCCCAATAATCCATTTTCTTAGTATTGTATGCTTTCTTTTTATACTTGGTTCTAAACCCATCAGAATATTCATACATATCACCAGATGCCCACTGCTTTACATGACACATTTCATGAGCAATCGTTTCTAGCATATGCCTTAACTTTGATTGTTCTTCTACTTGTATCTTAAATCTTTTAGGACGATATTCTTCGTCATCAATCCAGGATAATCCTTGGACTTGCTCTTTAAGATATAAGTTTTTAGTAATAAAGATATTGACTGTGACAGATGTTCGGAGTCGAACATCCATGGTTTTTCGTGATACCCAGTGAGCAATCGATCTAATAAGTTTTCTCTGCTCGGCAGAACCACCTCTGACTCTTATAATTGCTTTATCTCTGTACCACTTTGCCATCTATGCTATTTAGTTCTCCAAGGATAGTTGAAACCAAGACTGCTTGGTCGGTATTATTATTGTGTTCATACTCTTCAATATAAGGCATAAGCTCAAAGTTGGATAGTATATTAGATAGCTTAGTTTTCCTTGAATTAAGGAATTTATCATCCTGATTATCCCCTCTAGAAGCATGCCTTTCGTCTAGGGTACTTTGGGTCGCTTTTATATAAATCATGCGTATCTCGTGCTCCTGAGCAACGATCTCGGCTAGAAAAGAAGCTGTAAACAGCCTATCTCCTTCAAACACTATATTAACCCCAGATGGTTTAAAAGAGCCTTTAAACCACTCTATCGCCTTCGGCTGTACTGCCATAGATAGTCGGTCAGTACCACAAAACATCTGGCTCTCATCGAAATAATCCTTTCCGAGAACAATGGTATTAAGTTCCTTACACCACATGCCATATAAGAGGTCAGTAAGTTTTACATCCTCCCATTCATAGTCTTTCATCCATGCTTTCATAAGAGTAGATTTACCAGTTGCTGGTTCTCCTCCGATAGCGATTATCTTACCCATTTAAAAAGTGCTCCCCTCTGAATGGAAATCCATCCACAGTAAATATCATTGCTCGGTCTTTTATAGAGCCAAATAATCCTGACTCTGCTTCCATTCTTAACCACTCTGGTAATAACTTCATACGCATATCTTTAAATATTTTTGTAATATGTTGTAGTCCATAATTATCTGCTCTTACTATTCTTTCCCATGCCATATCTGCGTACACTCCAGGATACCGATGGCCAAAGAAGTGATTTTTAAAAGTACACATACAGGACTCCATAGTAAAGTTCCCGATATAATTTAAGTCAGGATTATTAGCAGAGAACTCCTGTAAATATTTAGATGCTTCATTCTTTACCATATCATAATCATCTTTAGTATAACTTCCGTCGAATCCATTCGGTAATCTTTTATCCCAAACTATATCATCTCTACAAAGTAAAAAGAGCATACCATTTCTATGCGATTTACTTCCTGACTTATCTTGAAATAATAAGTCATCACAGTCTGTACCGAACCCATTTAGATATACATACTCTAAATAAGAGAAAGAACTTAACCTCCCGAAAGTATAATATTTGTTATAAACTAAATCCCATAACTCTGTATAACTTTTAGTCGGCGATAACATCTCTGCTTGAGTACCATGTTCAGCAACTAACTTAGCATAACATTTTATAGAAGGAATAAGATCTTTCTTCTGGTATTTTCTATCTGTATCAAACTGTAGTTGTTTCCAGCAATCATTAAACCAATCAGTGAACGAAGTTAATTCATCATCTGCTTTAGGACACTCTGGTAGTTGCTCAAGTATCTGCATAGAGGTAATAGGATTCTGTGTATTACCATTTAGAAAAGCAAACCATAATTTAGTTTCATCGTCCCAGTTATACTGCTTTGCTAATTCAGGCATATACAAATATACTAATCCTGGAAGAACTCCATGTCTTAAATTCATATCATAAAGTTTATCGAAATATGGTTTTCTATTTTCTGGTAATCTACAGTCCATCTAATGTTGCCCTTTCTTCTCCTAAGAAATAGAACCCATTTAGATTTTCATTTAATGGGAATTCTTTTATTATTGTTTCTTCTTTGCCCTTTACTGCTGCAAAGTAAACAGCATTCCTTCCTCTGATTGCTGCTCGTTTAATACTATAACCAAATTTTTTATATAACCATTCAGAGTATGCTCTAATATAATCTTCTTTAGTAAGTAATTTATCTGACTCTAATATCTTTCTATACTTCTCGCCATGAATAGATATATGGTAAGTAATAGAAGTATCTGTCCATACAACTAACTTCGGATCGTTTTCAAATAAAGGAAGAAAACAATCTTTCCACTCTCTTGTTATTTTAAGAATACTAGAACTAGGAAGGTCTAAAAATTTAAGATCGCAATCATTAGAAAACTGTATAGCATTTTGTGCTGACTCTAATCTGAATATAGGTTTTACATCCCACTCCTGTTGCTCAAGATGTTCTATACATTCGGGATCTAATTCACCCACGATATGTTTACTAATGTTAAAAAGTTTCTGAGCAAGAACAGTTTGTACTCCGATACCTGCCATATATTCATGACAGGTGTATGGTTGGTCAGGTAAAATATTTTCTAATAACCATTTCGTTGCCCAGCTTTTCGCAGCAACGAAGTCAGAGTGTTCTGATGCGTAATGTAAATAAGATCTTTTATGTAAACTGACATCGTCTTCGCTCTGTAAAGAGTTAAAATTTAATTCCCATTCCTTACAGATTTTAGCAGTTTTCATTAGAAGAAACTTTCCAGCGAACTTGATTGACTATCAGGATGGTACTTAACAACTGTATCATTTCCTAGTTTACTTTCAAGGAAGTCATACCATTCTTTTTCATCCCACATTCCAGGACTAATACCATTCCATAATGGTCTTTGTAGAGGATGCTCTTTATTAAGTCTTCGATGATTTACATAATCTTCTCTTGCTCTTTCATAATCCCAAGATCCTAACTCTAGCATCTTCTCTCTAAAATAACATACAAAAGATATTCTTTCAGCACTTTCATCATCTAAGACCATAGGTGTATTACCATGAATACCATCGTGATTATTAATTAATAATAAATCTCCTGGACGAATATTTACAGCGACTTTATATTCAGGAAGTATTAAATACCCACCTGAGTATTTACCATTATTAGATACAACTGTAAGATTAGAGAAACCTTCATTTAGATCTCCTTGGTCACGATGATAAGCAGTTCTAAAAGTTTTATTTACAGTAGCAGTAGTAAAGGCAGTTCCAGGAATAATAAATTTAGGATCTAAACTATTACATGCTTCAATCTGTTTACCATATCTTACTGGTAATAATTCTTCGAAACCTTTACTCAACTGCTGTAAGAAAGGAAAGGCTCTTTTAAACTTATCATAATTATCTCTAGTGTAGGTAGTAGGACGACCGAAAGGAATACGAGGATATCTATCAAAGTATCCTGCGATACCAGAGAACACTGAGTTAGCATAAGAAGTTGTAGAGGTAAGTTTATCGTGTACCCTTGTTGCTTCAGCAATCATTTCATCTTTAGGTAATACTCTGACTTCTTCAACCCAGTTTTCAAATACGAAATCTTCTTCTGCTACTTTCTGTGCCAGCCATACTTTACCACGACTATCGTCAGCAATCTTTTCTCTACCTTTATACTCTTGCTTAATAGCTTCAACAGGATCTGAGCCATCAAGTGTAGCAGAAGGTTTCATAAAATATTGAAGTAAAGCATCGTGATAATTAGTCACCCAGTCACGAGTTCCCAAGGCAACAGTCTTTTCTTTACCTGCTGCGAGTCCACGATTTTCAGTAGAACCTGCTGCTTCACGAAGTCCTTTATATGCTTCGTCTTGTTGCTCTTGAGTAAACCAATCTTTACGAAACTTAAATATAATATTAGTTTCAGAGTTCTCTTCACCCATAGGTGTAGGAGCATAGAAATCACAGTCCCAGTCAACTAGTAATTCATAATCTTTTTCATCACCAAATAATCCTAGTTTGTCTTCACAGTCAAACTTTCTTGGTGCAGTTATCACTTTAGTCATACTTTAAATCCTTCCATACTTAATCGTTCACCTGCTTCAGTTTTATCAAACACTGCTCCTATATCTTTTTCTTCTTGGCCAGAGTCCATTATATTAGTTTGAGCAGATGCTTCAACATTATATAACCTCATTTTATTCTTATCAACACCGACAACGAATCTCTTATAATAGTTAGGATCGGAATATCTATTTTTAAGTTGCTTAATCATCCACTGTCCCATATTATCTAACTCTTCACTAGCAATAATCGCAAACATTAGATCGGCAGTAGCTGGTAAACCGAAAGACTCCGAAGTATCTTCAAGACCAACATCAGTATTATTATAACCACCTCTTGTAGTTTGAGTAGCCGATACGATAGGGCAGTTATATTCAACTGCTAAACCTCTTAACTCTTCAGCGATAGATTTAATATAAGAATAAGTATTTACATTCGCACCCATTCTTAATCTTTGACTAGCACATATATTTAGATAATCAACAAATATAATATCTGGTTTAAAACCTTTTTTAAGAGATAGTTCTTCAAGTAAAGCACGGAAGTGACCAGCATGTGCTCCACCTGTAGGATATTCTTTTACGATTAATTTACCTTTATTATGGTCTTTAATTTTATTAATTCTTTTACTAAAGATATCATGGTCAACAACTTTAATTTCATCCATACCCAAGTTAAGTAAGTTTGCGTCTATCCTTTCAGAGATTTTTTCTTCAGCCATCTCCATCGTAATATAAAGAACATTCATACCCTCAGCAAGAACACTAGAAGCATGATGACACATGAATAAAGATTTACCAACACCTGTACCAGCCATAGCTATATTAAGAGTCTTTTTACTCAAGCCACCACGAGTGATAGTATTCAGTAAATCAATATCAAATTTTATCTTTTCTTCAACTTTGTGATAGTAGTCATATCGCTCATCAGAATCTTCTAGATAATCATGACCGACAGAGTTATCAAAACATACACCAAGAGCATCCTGCATCATTTTAGGAATGGCACCTTTATCACGATTTTTATCTCTACCATCAATAATTTTTATAGAGTCCATAATAGTATTATGTACTGCTCGTTCTTTACACCATTCTTCAGTTTTATCATACAACCAATTATCGTTTACTGATTGCATTTCTTTCATATCCTCAAGAGTCTCTTGTATATTTTTATGCTCATCTTCAAATAAATCTTTACGAGCAAAGACTTCGTTAGCAACCATCTCAGAATTAGGAACCTGATTATATTGTAAGAATAACTTTTCAAACTCTTCAAATATAATTCGTTCACTTCGTTCAGCAAAATATTCTCCCTTAATAAAGGGAGTCACTTTACGAGTAAACTCATCGTTCTGAAATAAATTAGATATTATAGTTTCTTCAATACGCATAATTATATTCTAACCTTAATAAAGTTAAAAGTCAAGAGTCAGTCATCCTGTATCGGCTCTATTTCATCCTGTAATTGTTGGGAATATGTATAGGTTTCTGGCTCTATCGCCTTTTTCATTTCGTCTTCGCCACCTCTAAATAAAAGATTCTTCTGATCCATCTGTTCTTTTATCATAGCCATTAGAAAGTCACCAAGTATTTTTTCAACTTCAACTTTAGGTACATGCCTATATTTATCTGGACCCTCTATCTCATAACTATAATCTAGTTTAATAGTTTGGTCTTCTGTAGGTTGAAACGATACTTTACCAAACGAAACAATTTTATCTTCTAGGATACCTTGCGTAATCCTTAGTTTCATGAAACCTTGTTCGTTGGTTTCCTCTAATACTTCGTGTGGTAGTTGTGCTTGAGAAGTATCTCTTAACTTATCAGTATGGTAATTTTCTTTTTCCCACTTCTCTTTTGCTTCTAAATAATCCTCTTTAGAAACATAATCTCGTTCGGAAAAAATTGGTTCGTATTCCTTAGGATTATTCCCCTGTATTATCGTCGGTTTCTTGCTCATCTTGTCCATACATAAATTTAGATTTACAGTGCTCATCAATCTTATTCATAACTTCTTCAGTAAAAAACTTTTCGGGTTCTTTCATAATAGCTTTACCGAATACTTTTTTACCATCTACAGTTATACGACCACCAGCACTTTCCCAGATACCTGCTTCAACTGCTAAATCAGTAAGACCATGATATCTAGATAATCCTTGTTCAAAGTTAAGTTTACATTCGACTTTCATCTGCTCTTTAGTAAACCTAGACTTCTGAGTAGTACACTTAATAATATTTCCTACAACTTCTGTACCATCTCTATCTTTACTTTTACCTAAAAATACGATCGTAGATGCAGCATATTTTAAGCCACCTCCACCACCCATATCTTTCATAGGTACATAAGATCCGATAACATCGTAAGTATGATTGGTCACAATCATTGGTACATCAAGCTGTGCGAGTTTTAGACTCAATACTCTAAAAGCACCTCTTACTAACTGTGCTCTCGTCATATCACGAGTATCCTTACCCTCTGCCACATCTGCTACTTCTTTTTCAGTGGAGAGCATACCAAGTGAGTCTAAACAAAATAGGATAGGTTTCCTTGCCTGTTCAGGAACATTTTTATGATTTTCAAGAATACGCACAGCTTGAGTACGAAACTCTTGAATAGTTGTTACAGGAACAATCACGAACCTGTTAGAATCTATATCTCTATCTTCGAGGATCTGCTTAGTAAGAGCTCCCTCTGTTTCAAAATATATTACACCTGCTTCTTTATCCATATCTAGGAAGTTCTTAGCAACTCCTAGAGCGAAAAAAGTTTTACCTGTAGAACTTTCACCAGCAAGGGCAGTCACCTTGTTTCCTGGAAGTCCTCCATAAATAGATCCACTCAATAAAGCATTAAATGCGTAAGACCCAGTGTCAACAAACTTGACATCTGAGTCTAGAGCATTTTCCGCAAGTCCTGCGTACTCATTATCGAGATTATCTATAAGGTCGTTTAAATAACCAACCATATATTTTCTCCTTTAATTAAATAGATGCGTCGATAGGTTTAGTCTCTACTGGCTCTAACTTCTGCATCTTAATGTTAGGTGCCAACCTATTATTAGTCTCAGACCATTTCAATCCTACATATACTCTATACAGACCATCAGCTGTAATGAATACATCTTTGTTCCACTCTTCATATCCAGGAAGAGAAGTAGGAGTGATTATATTGTTGGTTTGACTTGTAGATCTTTCAACCATTAAGTCTTCACCCTCACCAGATCCTTCTTCTTTATATATACTCTCGTTTTGAGTAATCCTGCCATTCACTTGGTCAGCTAAATCTGACTTTGCGATAGTAGTAGCTTTATCAAGAGCGAACTGAAGATCGTAAGAAACTGAAGAACCGACACCATAGATAAACTCTTCGGCATCTCGGTTTCTAATCAATCCTTTTTCTACCTCTGCTTCTAAGTACCAAGTTGGCACTTTATTAAGAATACCATCACGATTTGCTTCGGTGGTAATCTTAGTTGTAGAGCATGCTGCTAAAAATATTAGCATACTTGAGATTAATAGGATTTTAAAATTTTGAAACGATGACATTATAGACCTCCTTCACGATTTCAATTATGTTATTTGCCATTTCAGGATAGAAGTAAGTAATAGCAATCCCAATAGCAACTCCAATAATATATTTCATAATATAATTATCTCCTAGTTCATTTCAGAAATTAACTTTATGAATATAGTGTACATACCTAATTTAGCCATTTCATTCAACAATGCATCAGAAGGATTATTCTCTGGGTCAAACTTTTGATATCCCTGTTGAGTTTCTTCTTTACAAGTAGTTGTCTGTATTTCCGATACAATAATACCATTCTGTACAATTTGAGTAGTCTCAGTCGTACAGTTTGGTCCATATACCTTTGTCATTGGTGCAGTATAGGCAGGTGGAGAACACATAGTGACTCCAAGCATTATCCATATAGCAATTACTTTTTTCATATTATTCATATTCTACCCTAAAAAAACTTAAAAGTAAACCCATCGCTAAGTGCTTGATATTAAAAGAAATCTTCAAGACTCGCTGTCTGCCTTACTTTCCAGCCTAGACTTTGAACCATTATTTCGATAGGGTCTAGGAACACCTTCTCGAACATTAGGTCATAATCTACATAATCATGAATACCGAACTCTTTAGGAACGACATCGAGGAAGGATATAACATTCTCCCTCATTACATTCGGTTTTTTAAGATATACAAATTTAATCTTTTCACCCTCTTTTATCGCACTATATCTAAGAGTTATATTCTTTTCTTTTAGATAATGATTGTATAGTAAAGCACCTCTTACATGAATAGGAGTAGCTTTCTTATATATGCTCATAGAGTCTTTATATCGTCTCAAGCCATTTACCGATCTAGGAAAAGCAATCTCTTCTACAGGGAGAGAGTTAAAATGAGTTCTAGCATCCTCAATAAATTTATAGAGATCGTTCTGGTCACCATGAAGAACTGTTGGTATAGCATCTTTTAATAACTCACGAACAGAGTGGGGAGTAGAAGATTTAATCATCTCTAGACCCATAATCTTCATCTTAGGTTTTTTATAAGATACTCCTTCTGAATTATATACCGAAAGAACATATCTTTTCTTAGCAGTCCATAAACCTTTATCAGCTAGAACCTCTCGTTCCATAACCATCTTATTAGCAAAAGCATTCTGCCTATTAGCAAGTTCTTCGTACTGTTCATTAATATATGGTAAAAACTTTTCATTACAGATAGTGTCAAGGAACTTAATAACTTTAGGAATATCAGATTGCTTTTCACCCATAACTTTATCTACAAGTTTCTCGAATGTGACATATATAGAATCTGTATCTACAGCAATAATATAATCTTCATTCTTCGTACCGATAATCTTATTAAGATAATCATTCATCCTATCGTGTATCCATCGGATAGATAGTTGGCCAGAGGTGGTAATAGCTTCAGCCATTTTTAAATCAAAATATCTAAAATACTGATTACCCATCGCACCATAAGCAGAGTTAAGAGCAATCTTCATACCCATCTGATAATTATTTTTACTTGAGATAACTTTTAATTGTCTAGTATCGTTTTCATTTTCATATAGTTGCTGAGCCTGAAGCATTTCTTTCTTAGCAATCTTTCTTTGATTATAGAAGTCTTCCATGATAGAAGGAAATACTCCTCTAAAGTCTTTACGATACTGAGAGCCATTCGCAGCAACTGCGTAATTAGAATCTTTAGCAGGGTTTTTAAGATAATGGTCAACACCTTTTTCAACAGACTCTGCCTGTAAAGTTTCAGGAGATATATTATACTGCATAATTAAATGCGGATATAGAGAGTTTAAGTCGAAAGAAGCAACCCATTTATGTAATCCGATTAGTGGCTCTTTTACGAATGCTCCTTCAAACTTAGCTTTTTTATCTTCGTTAGACTTCGGTGGTATTACCACATTCGCTTTCATAAGATAGTTATGAACAATCATATCCCACATACGAACCTGAGAGAATACATCATCATAATTAATCTTAGCATTATATGCCATAGTAAGCTGAAGTTCAATTAGCTTCATTTTATCTTCTAGTCTATCAACTAATACTGTATCTATAACATTATAATCAACAAATTTATTCCAATCGTTTTTATAAAACTCTGCGAATGTTGCGTACTCACTATGGTCAAGTTTCTTTTCACCAAGTTCTACGAATGCGATATTATCTAAACGATAAGATTCTTGAGCAGTGTAAGTATATTTTTTATAGAGATCTAGATAATCAAGTTGAGCGATACCTGCGATAGCGATAGCGAACTCTTGATTACCTTTTACGAATATTTCTCTTTCGTGTACAATCTTCCAAGGAGATAATCTACGAGCATGGTCTTCGCCTATAACATGACACATCCTTCGCCATAGATACGCAAGGTCAAAGAACTGAGAGTTCCATCCTGTAATTACATCGGGATAATTTTCAACCCAGTAATCCATAAATTTATGGAATAATATTTTTTCATCACGACAATATACATATCGCCATTTATTATGTTGCCTTGCGTCGCCTGTATATTCTTTCGTACCGAAAGTGACAATCTCTTTAGAATGATTATCTTGTAAAGTAATTAGTAATAACTTTTCGTTGGCTTGTGCTATATTCGGGAAACCTTCTTCTGCTTCGGTCTCAATATCTATAGACCAAATTTTAATTAGATCTTTATCCCATTCAATATCGTTTTTAAACTCATCGTGCATATACTGATAATGCCACTGAGTTTGGCCATGAACATCCATCACTTCTTGATACTGATGAACGAAAGACTTTGCGTCTTTTATAGAACTTTGTTGGATTTTATAGGCAGGTTGACCTTTAAGAGTTTTATATGGAGTTTCACCTTTACCTCGTGTCACCCAGACACTAGGTTTAAATGGTATCTTCTCGGCTCGTCTTTTATTACCAGATATATATCTGACTAATAACTGATTACCATGCGGATGAACATTAGTATAAAACTTCATAATATAACTCTACCCTTTTTTAAGTTAAAAGTAAAGTTATACAATTAATTTTTTTTCGGGAGTCACTATACTAGGACTTCCCCATATTCTATTATATTCGTCTTTTAATTGTTGAGTTGGATTTACAACAGACTGTATAGCAGTCTTGTAAAACTGTATTGAATTTTTAGGATCGCCATATGGACAATATGGTGCTAATCCTACTTGTGATTTGCCTTGGTCGTTAGGTGCTTCAGTCACCAGCATACTTGGCATATTAGTTTCGTAATGCTCTGGACCTGCGTCTATAACTTCAGCTACGATAATCTCACCTGAGTTCATCATAAACAATTTTATATCTTTATCTTTCATTATATCTCCATAATTTAGGTGCTCCCCAGACATCGGCTGGGGAGACTTGGTTAATTACTTAATGTCGATGACTTTAAGTTTTTTCTCTTCAGGGATAACCCTTTCGAGTTCGACAGAAAGGATTCCGTCTTTTAGAGTACCACCTTTGATTACTACATCATCAGCGATTGTAAATGTACGAGTAAAGTGTCTGCTAGAGATACCTCTGTGTACATATTCCTCTTCAGTCTTTTCTTCAGAAGGGAGCGACTTAATAGTAAGTACATTCTCCTGATGTTCGACTGTAATATCTTTTTTAGAGAAACCAGCTACAGCCATTTCAATAGCAAACTTCTCATCGCTGAGTTTTTTGATATTGTATGGTGGATAGGTTTCTGATTTGTGAATTTCTCCGACTCTATCGAATGTATCGAATAGACTGTCGAAACCGATTGAAAAGGGAGCAAGTCTGCTGTCCCTCCATATATTGTAATGCGTCATATTTTCCTCCTTATGAAGCGAGTTTAATTTACGAGAACCCATTATGGCATTCTCACTACATTATATATAGGTATCATTCTAAAAATTTCAAGTCCTTTATATAAATTATTTTACGAGACCCTCACGAATAATGCTGGTACTTTGTACCAGTTAGATCCAGTAGGATCGTACGAAATAGCTTGTTGTGGACCCATGTTCCTCCAAAGGCTCGAGCCTGAAGAATCTATTTGTGCCCAATTACTTAGACCACCTGTGTCTCCAGGATTTAATCCTGAAGAAGTTCTTGGCTCAGCAAAAGCACCATGATATCCTGGACCTAAGTCAGAAGTTGAAAGAGTACCAGTATAATACCAAAGTTTATCTCCATCAACAGTACCACCGACAGCAATAGCATATACATTAGTACCTGCTCCAGAGTCGAATGGATAAGCAAAAGCATAAGTTCCTATTGCTCCTAGAGTTGTACTAGGTAAGTTTACTGGTGTAGTAGCAGTTGTGGCTAGGGTTGCTGTTGCAGCATTTCCAGTAGTATCTGCATCTATAGAAGCAGGCAATCTAGCTTTATTTAATGTACCACTTCCTATATTAGAAGCATTAGTGGTATCGGTAGTTGCCGATGCTGCCAGCGAAGAAGTATCTGCTTTAGCATTTATCTGTGTTTGTACATTACCAGTCACAGTATTAAGATGTTGAAACTCAGTGTTTGTGACTGTACCATCAGCAATCTTAGTTGCGTCAATCGCAGCAGATGCTTTTATATTAGCATCTTCTATATTTGTAATATCGTTTCCTGTTCCGTCAGCATCAATAGTTTTATTTGTTAGTGTACTAGTTGATGTTGTAGTAAGGTAATTAGCATCGTTAGTAAACATCGATACATTACCACCTTTATTAGTAAGAGTATCAGTTGAAGATGCTGTAATATATCCACTGTTATTAGTGAACATAGAAATATTTCCAGACTTATTAGTAAGTGTATCTGAAGATGATGCTGTTATGAAACCTGATAAATCGGGAGGAGTATTAGTAAATACACCTGTAACATTATTAAATGCTAGGGATCCTCCACCAGACGCAGTAGCATTAATCGCTGATAAATCGGTATATAAGATACCAGCTGTATCAGATCCAGGTTGCCATTCGTTTGCAGCAGAATTATATTTTAGTACATTTCCATTAGAAAGTCCAGTAGTATTAACATCTCCTAATGCAGCAAGTGTGACATTCGCACCTTGTAATGCGGATACTAGATTTCCGTATGTAATATGTTTTGTAGTAGATTCGGAAGTGTCAACAATCAGTAATTTATCTATGGACTCTGGGGTCGCTAATACTGGAAGTTCACTAATCTTTGCGTCAGCCATTTACTCTCCTTATTTTTTCTTACCAATATTATATTTAGGCACTAATTCCCAAGAAGATTTATCTTTATGGGATAGAACCTTTATCTGAGACAAGGATGCTTTCGGCTCTGCTTGTTCAGGTTTTACGATATTTAAGAGCTCCCAATCCTGTAATAATACAGCGATCGTATTTCTTCTCTCTATATCGTTATTGGCTATATTAGATTCTTTGCCATCTAATGCGAATAGTTCTTTGAAGTGTACGATGAAATACTTGCCTTGCTTATGAAGAATATGGCAAGATTGAAATAGCTTATTCTCGGTACGAGAAGATATCCCTATTCTAGTAAGAGTTTCTCTAACCTTTAAAAAATTATCTGGCTCGGGCAGAGTCACTTCTAACATCGACTCTGGCGACCAATCGTAATGTATCATTTCAACTGACATTTTTATTTACCACCTTTATTTAATCTTTTTTCAATAATACTCATCTGGTCAGTTGTTAATATATCCATAACCTGACGAGCCTTCTCTGGAGAATATCCATAATATTCCATAACCAGTTTTAAGGACTCGGTCTGCTTTTCAGCTTTATGCCACTTCGAAAACCTTTTGCCTTTCGTAATAGTATTTAGTAAAAAATAGTATTGCCAAGCATGTGGAATGTCCTCATACCTGTTCATAAGGTTTGCCTGCATAATAGTGTCAGGATAATAGCTTAACCCACGATTAACCATGAAGGACGAGTAATCCTTCTCGGCAAGAGGATTATCCTTAAATAGATCCTTCTTGTCGTTAGTTATATTGTTTATGTAGAGGAATGGATTCGCCATTATTTAAACTTACAGGAAGCCATTATCTCTGTAAGTGCTGCCATTTTATTAAGTTCATGGTCAGCGACGAATGCTGCTTTGTACTGATAGTCAGCCAAGATTAGTACCATCTGTGGTACAGACTCGGCAGTCAGTTTGGTATTAGCATTATTAAATAAATCAGAAAATAATTGTGTTGTTTCTATATCGCTATTCTTAGCGACCCATTTACGAACCTCTTTAAAGTTCTTATCTTTCAGTAGTGCGAATAGATTATTCCAAGACTCCTCGCTTACATTAATCATAACCCCAGAGTCAATCCTACCTGATACTGAATATCTTTGTAGTTCGTTTAATACTCTACGAAAGTCAGGGAAGTGTTTTTGTATTAGTTCTAAGACTGCCTTCTGGTCATGCTCTATACCTTCTTTAGAAAGTATATCTGTGACTCTTTTAAAGAAAGCTGTAGCAACTGCTGGTTTATCCTTAGGAGTAGTTTTAAATTCTACGACAGCACACCTAGAATGAAGTGGCTCGATAATTCTATTCTTAAAATTACAGGTAAATATAAATCGGCAGTTTCCTGAAAACTCTTCGATAAATGCTCTCAGTGCTGGCTGAGTACTGTTCGGATTCAGATAGTCTGCTTCATCAAGAATAACAATTTTCTTTGAGTCTGTCAGGGAAACAGACGAAGCAAAGTTTTTTATTTTAGTTCGTATCACATCAATGCCAGACTCCTCTGAGCCATTAATGAACAGATACTCAGCACCGACTTCGTTGCACAGTGCTTTGGCCACAGTAGTCTTACCACAACCAGCAGAACCACAGAACAGGAAGTTCGGTAGTTGCCCACTCGCAACAAACTCTTTAAATGTATCCTTTAAACTTTCGGGAAGGACACACTCATCAATAGTAGAGGGTCGATACTTCTCGACCCAGATAAATTGTTCATCCATAATATAAATCTCATAATAAATTAAAAGTCAAAAGTAGAGTCTGCTTCAACTGCGATGAAATAAGTTAAGTCATTCATCTTAGAAGCAAATTTAGAAATCCTCTTCTTAGAAATAGATACTTCATAATCACCTTCAAGCATTTTAAAATTATCTATTCTAAAATTTACTTTAAAAGTTTTATCAGTAGTTCCTACAACAGAATCCCATGCATTAGATGTAGCATTCTTTTTATCTGCTACAAGCACAGTAATATTACCATCAGCACCTATGAAAGATACATCATTAGATCTTAATACTGATGATGTTTTCATAATCATATCATATGCTGAACGAGGAAGATCGAATTTAATATCTTCATCGACAGGAAGAGCATCTTTAGTTGGCGATGCTAGTACAGATGGATCTGCTGCGAAGTATTTAACTTTAGATTTACCATTAGCAACAGTGACGAATTTTTCGTCAAACTGAAGTTCAGGGTCGTCAGCAAATAAACTGTACACACCCAAGAACTCATTTAAGTCATAGATTCCGAAGTCCCTGTCAAAGTTTTCTTTAACAGTAGTAGAAGCCATAACATTTTTTTGTGCGGATATAGTTGATAATCTATCTCCACTCTTAATAAGAATATTGCCATTAATAGTGGCAAAGTTCTTTAGGACACTCAAAGTTTCTTTCGAAAGTTTCATTATATATTTTTCTCCTTATTGTTTAAATCATGTTGATGTAATGCCATCAACGCATAGTGAAGTATTTTAAAAATATCGGCTCGATTGAATCCATCTTTCTTACCATATCTTTGGGCATACTTCAATACATTACCCATAAAAAATCCCATACCATGTCCACAGTCAATTATAAATTCACTCGCTTGAAAAGAGTTCTTAGAATAATGACCACCATAGGTCTTATCAACATACTTCTTAAACTCTTCAAGTAGTTTATCTTCATTAAATTTATAGGGAACATACAAGTCAGCTATCTTCTTTTTCATATTATCATTCTATATTAAAAAAACTTAAAAGTAAAGTGTAAAAAGGCAAAAGGGAAGGAGATGGCAGTCCTTCCCTTTCTATCATCAGCTATCGTCAGTCAATAACAGATGAATTCCTTAAATCAGGAACTGAAGAACCATCTTCTTCCGTGGTTTCGATATCTATACCGAAGTCCTTCAGTTCCTTTACGAACTCGGCATCTTCCTCGTCTTTTATGACAAACTTTGGTTTCGGGAGACGAGATATTCTTATATCCTCTGCTTCACGAACTGCCATCTCAGGATCTGCTCCAGGAGCAGGAAAGAAATAGATGCCTTTATCGATCTTGTTAATTTTGTAATTCCAGTTAGGTGTACCAATCTTGGGGAACGAAGGATCTTTCGTATGCTTTTCTTTTAGCTTTACGATGCCTTCGGTACATTGCTCAAGAGTAATAGCACCACCACTCACGAGGTCAGGGTAGATCTCAATCATGTTATCTACCCATCTTCTCTGAAACTTAGTAAGATTATCGTATCCGACTAATTCCATTTACACTTCTCCTTCAGTGTCAACTGGAGAGGACACATCCTCCCCTGCTGAGATTTTAGAGTAAAGGTCAAGGAATGCCATTTTAGTGACATCATCAAACCTGTTTAAGCAAAGCTCAATCGCTTTCTTCTCGTTCTTGAAGATAGAGAAGGCACGAACGATATGAGTCAATCTACGAGTAGTGATATTCTCATCGCAACCACCATCATCAAAAGTCTTACGAACAACCGATGCCCACTTAACTAAGTTATCGGCAAAGTCATCAAGACTTTTAGATTGATTAATAGTTTTCTTCTGGTCAGCTAGACCGAAGTGAACGAAAAGATTTTTAACAATCTGCAACTCAACTTTTTCAGTTGGGTAAGGTTGGTTAAAAGTCACAGCAAACCTTTCTAAGAATGCTTCGTTAAGGACATTCGTACCGATGTATCTACCATCGTCAGATCCTTTACCTTTCGTATTCGCAGTTGCGAAGATATTAAATCCTGGAGCAGGAACAATCATTTCATTTTTAAGTTTGAAATAAAATGGTTTTCCTTCAAGGATAGGTTGTAAGCAAAGAAGTGTATTAGCACCACCAGCATCGATCTCATCAAGAAGAAGAGGGATACCATATCTCATGGCGATAACAATCGGACCTTCTACGATCTCAACATTACCATCAACCAAAGTTTTAGAACCAATCAACTGGTCTTCATCAGTCATCGTGTTTAAGTTTACACGAATTAAAGGTTTGTTGGTATTAGCACAGATCTGCTCAACAGAAGTAGATTTACCATTACCAGTCGGACCTGCGATGTAAGCAGGATAGAACATACCAGACTTAATAATAGTCTGTAGATCTTTATAGTTTCCGAAAGGAACATAGTTAGGATCCCTCGCAGGAACCAAACTATCTTTATCTACTGTAGTAGAAACTACAGAAGACTTCTGCACTACGACTGGTGCTTCAACTGCTTCAGGTTGTGAAACAGGTTTAGAAACAGAGCCACCAGGAATAACATATAGAGCAGGTTTCGCACCAGCTACACGATTATCCCATATACTGCCTGGAATAGAAGTTCCAGACTCCCTTACAGCTACAAGCTGTTGCCTAGTCATCTGACCAGACTCTTTTACTTCAGGAAAAAGCTGATATGCTTTCTCTAGAAATAAAGTATCTTTCGATAAGTTTGTCATAATATATACCTCACTTTTTTAATTTATACAGTAATTCTACCTGATTGTGACCCAAAAGTAAAGGACTTTCTTCACTTTTTTTATATTATTTTATTATATAAAATCAATTACTTATAACCCTTTTTTCGCCTTAGGATATCCTGCACCTAGAAAATCCTTCATACTTATCTGTCCAGAAGGATATTTCCAAGTTCCATCGGTGTTATAATCGGTAGGAAACTCGCCTGTTTTTTCATAGGTATCGATAGTCTTACGAATATGATTTCCTTCTTCGTTTTTCATAGCCATAAAAGTATGTAAGATTCTATTATTAGGATCTTTCTTCCATAGTTCTATAGCAAGATATTCTACAACTTTATAGTCCATGCTAGTCTTTAAGTGTTTTCCCATTTTTTTCTCCTTGTTAATAATGTCGTATTATTCCTGCGATAATAAAAAAGCAGGTAAGTATTTCTAAATAAAATTTAAACTTAATCATATCCATTCTACCTTATGTTTATGAATATTGTTTGGTACTTTTTTCGGCAGATGACTTCTAAATATAGCCAACCATTTAGACTTCGGTCTGGTCATATTATACATATACATTCCTTTATCATTTATCTTATATGTGTATAAATCATCATCGTGTATATATTGTAAATTTAATTCTTTTCTTTTATTCGCCATTATAGCATCAACCATAAATATAAGATCTTCTCCCATTCTAATATCATCTACGAATTTTAATTTATGGTAAGACCCTTTATGAAATCCTATAACTTTATTAAGTGTACCAAATTTATCTTCTGGGTGTTTATAAAACTTACTTAACATATCTTGCATATCTAATAATTCTTTCGTTCCTAGATCTACCTTCTTAAAATCTTCTCCAAGATGGTCAATAATTTTCTTAGTTAAGTCAAACTTGCCAGCAGTAATTACTTCTCCATTCCATTCTATCTTATCCCCAGATGACATTAAGAAGTCAGCAGTATATTGTTTTTTAAATAGTTCGGGCATACTCGTACCCCATACATCATCACTATCAATCTGAAAACAATAATCAAAAAATCTTAGATTAGTATCCATCCCGAAATGTTTCATTAACATATTCTTACCATATCCTGGAGTACCATTAGAGAAACTTGTAGAAAAATAATGACACTTTCCTTCTACTGCTTTAGATATTCTTTCTGCGTGAGCAGTATCGTTAGTGTTATCATGTACCCATATAGGATATCCTTGACAAGATTCCATACATCGTAATACTTGTTCTTTAGTTTGATGAGTGCTAGTTAATATTCCTATCACTCCTCTATAACCTGAATATGTTTTAATATCCGAAGTCATTAAAGTCCTCATAATAATATTCTTCTATTAAATTTTTCGCAGCATCTAGATATGGCTGGTCTTCATGGTTCGGCATTCTAGAAGTAATGTTAGAAACTGTTTTTTCATCTTCAATCTTTTTCACGAATACTTTATCAGATAACCATTCGCTCTGTAATGAATATGGTCGATATTTAAAATTATCTGTCGTTAGTTCTTTTAATATAAGTCTGATAGTGTATAACCATCTACAATAATTTTCAGGAGATGGTGATTGAACAAGAGGTGTTTGCTTTTCCATTATCCTTTTATCTATCGGAGATGGTGGTATCTTAGTTGACCATTTAGCGAATGGTATTATGTGTTCCTTAGCATTAAATGCTTGTCGTTCCTTAGTAATAAACTTTTCGTACATAAATCTCATTTCATACTGGAATAGATATTGAGAAAGCATTCTAGTATGTGGGTTTCTAACATGCGTATATATGCATTCATAATCTTCATATTCTTCGCTATAAGGACTATGCTTTCCTGTAGGAACAGTTTGAACATGGTAGTCTTTGGCCAAGTTATCATATTCACTAGTTCCTCCAGACTTGGGGATATGAATATAGTAAATCTTTTTATCGGGAACAATATAAGTCAATTTTTAGCCTGAGCAGGACATAAAAATAAAGGGACACCAGAGTTGTGTCTCCATTGTTTTGTTACATTCATAGTTTTACGAATGCTATATGCCTCTTTTTTATTAGTGCTTTCTGCTACTATTTTATTAGAATAATCTCCACCATTTTCTATAACCTGAAAAAGTTTCCCTTTTCGTTTTACATGGTATCTTAATTTAGCATCTGGTGCTGGTGTTCTCTCTTTTACAGCCATGAACCATATCCTTTCTCTTTTGCTTCTATTAATTGGGTCGCTCGGCTCATAACCCACGGATCTCTGAGAGGTAAATGATGACCAGTGGATCCATCCCACCGAGCGAAGTCTTCATCGTAATGTTCGATATTACAACAAAGAGGATGTTCGTTTTGCAAATCACGAAGTTCGTCAGCCCACTTCTGCCATACTGAGTCGGGAACAATGTTGTCATTCAACTCATAATATATACAAGAGTGTACTAACATCTGTGTTCGTCTTTGCTTAATCTTTTCTTTTATTTGTTCGTCTGTCATTGCTGATAAATTCTAAGTAATATGTCTATCGGCTCATGCTGACCACCATATGGACTAAGCCATATAATTAAACCAACACATAGCATCGTTAATGCTATTCCTAAAATTATAGGTCGTAATTCATTCATTGTCTTGCCTTTCTAAAGTATCTTCTCCATAGAGCAGATCTTAACATTGATACACCTGTGAATATTAATGCTATCTGAATATTCTCCATTATTGTAGGTGTAAATCCAAATAAAGGAAATACTAGAATCTGTATTAGGATAGCGAGAAAAAACCCACTACCCACATCAATTACACTTTCTAGTAAATCATTCATTATAAATCTTTCATTGGGTTTAATAATTTCTCTCTTACAAGAGAGTCATATCTTCTAACACCTGCTGCTCTAACTTCTTTATGAGTATCTGGGTCTATAATTTTACAGTCCCATGCTTCACGACATACTCTTCTTACATCAGTAGCATCTTCAACAGGTGTTTGGGCATAGAAAAGGTTAATAGGAAGTTTCTTTTGGACAACAGGGCAGTACTTCATACGAACCTCGCTTTTAATACCCATTGCTTCCAAGAGTGGAGTTTTAATTACACTCTTAACTGTAGTGCCAAAAACTGGCAGTGTATCTACATGTCCTTTTCTAGTTAGTTTTTTCATTATGCTACCCTCTCTACGAATGTACTCATTAATACTTTCGATTGTCTGTTTTGTTTTAATCCTTTAGAAAACTGCCTAGCAATCTGAGCAGAAGACTTCTGACCATCTACTTCGACTTCTTGGCTTTTAGGATTAAGTTTCTTAGAGTCTAAGAAGAACATCTCATCACGACCAGAGTCTTTAATAGATACCCAGCCACCATTCTTACGACACTGAGCTCTAACTTCATTCACAGCATTGTAATTATGTCTCCACTCAGGATTTTTAATATTGTAATGAGCGAACGATGACATACCTTGTACTGTATTTCTACCGATGTAATATCCGATAGTAGCACAATTATATCTAGTGCTAATCATATCCAAGTAAGCAAAGTCGAATGAGTTATTACCTCCATAAGCACTGTCACCTACAACATATTTCTTTTTAGTCACAGGATCGATAATGGTATCAGTAGAGTCTATTCTAAAAGGAAGATCGTCCCCATAAGTTTTTTTGAATAAATCATAATTATTCTGAATACCACCTGTAAATCCAGCACCATCAGTAAGAGTAATAAAATTCATTTTATCAATATTGTGTTTCTTGATGAAACGACCAACGATACCAACTGAACACTCAAGTGCTTCAGTCAAAGGAGTACCACTCAAAGAATAATCGTATGAGTAGTGCCACATGAAACTGTGCATGTAAAAACTCATTTTATCAAAATCTTTTTGATTCATTTCATGAGAAAGTAATTCATACAACCACATAGTAGATCTTTTTATGTAATGTAATTTTTGTTGGTCTTCTGCTCTTTTCTGAGCAACTTTTTTCCATCTAGGATCGTTTTCTGCTTTGCCTTGATTCCAGAGATTATCGTGGTTAGAAAAAGCAAGAACCTGAAAAGGAATTTTTACTTTACGACAGAAAGTAGAAAGAATGATAACTTGTCTCATAGTATCTCTCATACAGTGGTGCATAGAACCAGACCAGTCAACCAACATAATGAAACCATGATTTTTATCATCGGCAACTACATTTATTCTTTTAAAGATATCTTCAGAAAGTTTATAGTTGTAAAGTTTATTTACATTTAATTGACCAGTCTTAGCAATATCAGTACGAGCATATCTTTGAGCAGACTTTTTCATCTCGAACTCTTTTACCATAAAGTCAATATCTTTTTTAATACCATTTACAAAGTTAGCATAATCTTCTTTATAGTAAGCACCAGATTTACTGCCAATCCATTTTCTATCTTCGCCATAGGCAGGAATCATTCCATCCACTGGTTCTCTATCAACCCAGATCCAATGACCACTATCAGAAATATATTGGTCATCGTTCATCATTTGATGAACAGCAGAGTCCCTTTTATAACCTTGCCTATCTTCCTCGCTAGATTCTAGATCTTTAATTATTTCTTTATAACTAATAATCGGATCTATACCTAAAGGAAACTCATCCATCTCAACATTTCTAAAAACTTTGTTATCAAACTTAGCATGCTTTTTCATCATTTCATCAAGAGCATTTTGAGTTTGGGGAGCAAGGTCTTCATCATAAACTGGCTCAGAAGATTCTCCAGGAGTTTCATCAGCTTGATGTTCTCCAGCACGAGTAGCATGAGAACCACCAGACTCTTCTTTTACTTCTTCTTCTTCACTATCTTCATCATCACCAGAGTCGCCATAATCTTCAGACTCTTCTTCAGACTCTTCGAACTCTTCTTCAGATTCTTCCTGCTCTTGCTCTTCCTGTTCTTCTTGGTCAAGTGCTTCAAGGATATCCATATTTTGCTGAAGCATTTTTTCTTCTTCTTCTTTTTTCTTTTTACGAGCATAGTTAGATAATTCTTTAGCAAGAGCAATTACTTCTTTAAAAGTTTTACAGCTATCAACTCTAGATACTATTTCGAACTCTTCTTTAGAAAACTTAATACCTGATTTAAGACCAATTTTAAAATAAAGGTTAATTTTATCGATAAGATTGAGAGAGTTAATATCTTGTTTACCGATACCAAAGAAGTCATCTTCGGCAAGTTTTTTATAACCTTGTATAAAGTCCTGTCTTAATCCAGGATATTCAGCTTGAATCATTTTTTCTATACGAACATCTTCGATAACATTCGCATATTGTTTAAGTAATTTATCTTGAGCCATCTCTTTAGTCACTCCTTTTTCAGGAGTCCATAAAGCATGACCGACCTCGTGACCAATCATAAGGTTTTCTATATTTTCTGATAAGTTTACAAAGGTGGGTAGAGTAAGAACTCTGTTTTTAACATCGAATGATGCAGTAGGAACTTCGGCACGAACTACTTGTACATCCTCTGTACTCAGCAATTTAGCCAATATATCTTTAGAATTATTCATATTACCTCTCATATTTTTCAATCTATACCAGTATTCTACTAAATTTTGACCCAAAAGTAAAGGACAATCTGAACTTTTTTTATATTATTTTATTATATAAAATCAAAGACTTATAACTATTCGTTGAAATTTCCTCGAATTACTTGTGTTATTTTACCTTTTTTTGCGTCTTTTTTCATTTTAGTAATCGCTCGGTCAAGTTTCATTTTAGAAACTCTTTGCGTAAAGTCTATTCCTATCATATGGTCGTATTCATGCTGGAATACTCTAGAGAGATAGCCATTTAATGTAGTTTTTATTTCTTCTCCTTTAAATGTAAAATATTTAACTTTAATAACCTGTGGTCTATTTACCATCAGCCATAGGTTAGGTCGGGATAAACATCCTTCAGTCATCGTACTAGTATCCTCTGAAGACTCTAATATCTCCATATTAAACATTGCCATGTTTGGTAATCCGAAACTTTCTTCGGGAGTAAGTGCGAAAACTTTGTATGGTAATCCTATCTGGTTTGCTGATAGTCCAGCACCAGTTAATTTTTTAGAAGTTTCGATTAATAGCAGTCCAAGTTTTGCTGCTTCCTCTTCAGGATACTCGTCGAACTTCCAATCTTCCTGTGGGGAAGTTAGTAGTGGATCGTCGTATGGTATTAATTCACCTTTCGCATTATCTAAAATATTCATTACGATATTCCTAGTTGTGTCTCCAGTTTGGTAAGTTTATCTTTGAGTTTTAGTTTGGCCAGTTTTAATTCTTTAAGTTTATTCGAATCATATTTGTGCTTTTCAACTTCCGCATGTATTTCTTTATGCTCATAATTTGCTTTATTATATTGTTCCATTAAATGTGCTTGTGCGTTCATATATTATGCTCCTAACTGAATTGATGAAAAATCATTCTTCTTAACAAATTTAATCACACTTCTAAACTTGTCAAAAAGCTGATCCCCTTTATGAGATATAACGAAAACATTTGTTCCCTCACCTAACTCATTTAATACTTGTAGGAACAAGTCAGTACCACTCATATCCATACTACTATCGAATATCTCATCAAGTAGTAATAGATTTGTATTTACTGAATTCTTCATCTTGGCTATCTGTCGCCAAGTAAATAATATTGCTAGATCTATTCTCAACTTTTCTCCCTCAGAAAAAGAATCATAGGTGAACTCATCTCTGTAACGAGAACGAATCGTTTCGTTGAAGTCTTCGTCAAGTTCGAAGTGAACAAAGAAGTCCATTGCCTGTAGATACTTGTTGATAAGTTTATTAATGATAGGAAGATACTGGCGAATAATTTCGGTCTTAATTCCAGTATCGGCGAGAAGAGTTTTAGATACATCTTCGATTTGTTTTTGTTCTTCAATGTTAGTTTTTTCCTCCACTGCGTTTACCGCAGATTTCGCTAAGTCTTTCAACTTAGTTTTTTGATTTACTACATTGTCATCGTCTATATTTAAACCAGACTGTTCTTCTATTAAATCGCTATTAGTTTTACTTAGTAAAGTTAATGATTGATTAAGAGCACTAACTTCAGTATTCTTTTCCATTATCTTACTATTAATAGAAGTAATCTCGTTATACCTTTTATTTAGTTTTTCGAGTGCTTGACTTAGTGATAAAAGATTATCACTTGCCTTTCCTAGCTTACTATTTAACTTTGTAAGTATGTTATTTTTATGTTCGTGTTCTATACCCTGTTCACACTGTGGGCATACTTCGTTAGTTTCAAAGAAAGCAATATCATTCGTAATACCTGATTTCTTATTATCATAACCAGCCATAAGTTTCTTTGCTTCTTCTAGGTCTTTATTAACTTGGTCTGTATCTGATATCTGGTTATTTAATTCTTCTACTTGTTTTATTAAGTCATTTACTTGAGCCTGTATATTCTTACTAGACTCTTCATTAGCACGAATCTTTTCATTTATCTTTTCTATCGCTTCTTCTTTTACATTACTTAGCTGGTCAAGTAGTTCTCTTTGAGCATCTACATCCTTCTTAGCGATAGTAATAGCATTCTCTGCGTTTAATAATTGTTCTCTAGTAAGTTTCTGTCTTTCTAAAAGTAATTCGTTCATAGTGGTAAAGATACGAATCTCAAGTATATCCTCGATAACTTGTCGTCTTTGCCAAGCACTAATCTGCATGAAAGGCATATAGTTGGCAGAACCAAGTATAACCATCTTACTAAATGTTCGCCAAGTAAATCCTATAATTTGTGTCTGTAAATAAGTCTGTGTATCAGCATTACTTGCGAAAGAATCTAGCTTAATACCATCCGACCATATTTCTAGCTTATTAGGTTTAGCACCTCGTAATACTTTATATTGACGACCAGCAGTAGAAAACTCTATCTCTACTTCTAGGTTTTTACCATTAATACTATTTACCAGCTGGTCTTTTTTAACTTTACGAAAAGGACGACCATACAAAGCAAATATTAATGCGTCAAGTATGGTAGATTTACCCTCACCATTCTTACCAACAATTAATGTAGTAGTAGAACGATTAAGATCTACTTCCGTCCACGCATTACCAGTACTAAGTAGATTTCTCCACTTAATTTTCTCAAAGGTTATCATTCAGATGTTTCACTCTCCAGTGTTTGTGCTTCGGCATACAAGCCACGCAAGAAACCTTTTATCTTTTCTTTATCGATATTAGTTTCTACACTTTCTACATAACTAGTCAAAATATTCATAGTATCTTCTAAATTTAATTCTTCGTCTATTTCGCCATCTTGAAACTCAGCAAAGTCTTCAAGTATTTTTACATCATGCGGACTCTGTTTATATATCTTTTTTAAGAACCCATCAAACTTATTAAAGTCGGTTTTATTTTGTACTATTACTTTTACATACTTATCTTTCATAATAGAAGCATCAAACTCAGAGTAATCATTATTTACATCGTCATACTCTACTCTTTCAAACATAGTATAAGGATTAGGAATAAACTCTAAATTCATAGTTTCAGTATCCCAGATATGAAACCCTCTAGGATCCTTATAGTCTGCCCAAGTTAATTCGTATGGGTTTCCTAGATAGTAAACATGACCATCGTTATTACGATGATGATAATGACCAGAGTAAACTAGAGCGAACTTATTAAATCTTTCTCTATTTAAACCACCATGAGATTTTACTCCACGATGCATAACGAAACCTGATATCTCTAAATGCCCCATACATATCTCAGCAGTAGATTCCTGCATTCTTTTCATACTCTCTTCATAGTTATCAGTACATATCCATGGTAGCATAAAAATTTTACGACCATCAACTGTTATATCCATCGCTTCAGGTATGGTAGTTATATTAGCATAATCATTTAATAGTAAATCAATAGAATTAGTATCGTTAGTGTTCTTATAATAGGTATCGTGATTACCAGCAAGCATATGCATTACCATCCCATTATCACGAATAGGATCGAAAAAGAACTGCCTAGATCTTTTTAATGAATGATAATTAATATATTTTCGGCGATCGAATGTATCACCAAGATTTAATATTGTCTTGATACCTCTTTCTTTTAATGTAGGGAAGAAAGTATTAGTATAAAATTTATCCATGTAATCTACAAAAGTGATAGCATCTCCTCTAGCACCGAAATGTAGATCGGTAATAATAGCAACTTTACTCATTATTTTCGTCCATAGCATCACTTAGTGGTGTGGACTTTTTTTCCTGTTTCTTTTTCTCTTTGGCTTCAAAGTAAGGATCGAGTTGTTGGTTCTTTTTCATATACTCGATATATTGATTAGTTCCTTCTCCATCTTCACCTGCTTCCATAAATGCGTCAACATCCATTTCAGCGATTAGTTTCTGTTTTACATAAGTTTGCTTCTTTTCTTTTTTAATCCTTCGTAGGAAAGCATAGAAAATAATCTGTGTAAAATACGAGAAAGGGTTTCCTGATTTATCAGGGTCGAAGTTATGTATATATTGAATACAGTTTTCAACTCCATCTAATATCATATCATCACGATAAGTATAGTTTATAAAGTTTGGTTTATAAGAAAGGTGGGTGCCAATCTTTAATAAACATTCGCCGATATATTCAGGGATTCTTGGTTTGTCTTGTTTTGCTTTCTTTGCCTTTATGCAATCTTGCTTATAATCTTTCAGTGCTTGCAAGAACTTTTTATTATCTACATAATGTTGTGGCTTCTTTTTAGAAACTGCCATGTAATATCTCCATTCATAATCATTATTCTATATTAAACATTCTTAAAAGTAAACTGTATATTTTTTTTATTATTAATTTGACTTTTAAGTTTTTGGTCGCTAATATATGGGGTGTAGGGGGTTAAGCAATATAAAGTATATATTAGAACCCAACAGACTCTCCACATCCACAGGAACTCGTCTCATTAGGATTTTTTATCTGTATGTGAGAACCTGCGAAATCTTCCATATAATCTATCTCAGCACCATATACATATGGCTTAGCCATTACATCGATGGCGATTAGATCTTCGACGATTGTAGCATTACTGCCATCGTCGGTTTCATTCCACTCATATTCATAACCATTACAGCCACCACCTTTGAGCGAAAGTCGTGCGTACTTATGCCCAGTCACTATAAGTCTGTCTTGAATATAGGTTTTAGCTTTAGGAGTTATGCTATCAATGTATCCGTCTTTTTAGTTTTGCCAATTTTACCGAGTAAGTAATCTAGAACTTCCGAAGTATCTTCTAATCTTGGATCTTCAGGTAATACTTCTTCTGCTCTTTGTTGCATAGCTTCGGCAGTTTTACGAAGAACTGCTTGAGTATCGGATAGTCTTTTCTTCGGTACTGGAACATCTACCAACTTTTCATATTCTTCTACTAATTCAATATAGAATGGTATAGAAAAGTTATGTAATAGTTTCGTAAACATTAAATTATCTTTTTTAAATGTAAACTTCCTATCTTCTGCGAACCCACAGAATGGGGCAGCAGCAGTGACATCGACTACCATATCTTGCCTTCTGTCGTGAATAGTTTTTAATTCAAAAGGATATTCTATAGAAATAGTTTGTTCGTCTTCCGAACGAATAGTAGCCACTAGAGTCTCCCCTGTGGTTAATTTTAATAAAATAAACTGGTCGTCTTCTTTTATTAACCTATCCATTTATGTTTACCTCTACAATCTTGTAGTTAAATTTTTCCTCTGAGTAAATAGAAAGTCGTTCTGAAAAGTGTTTTAATGTATGATTTTTCCAAGATTTCCAAGATAGGTCATCAGCTATATCATACAAATTACAACTCTCTTTACCCTCCTTCAATCTTAAACCTCTACCAATCGATTGTAAGTTTCGTATCTTACTTTTACTTGGCGAAGCAAATATAATATTTTCGATAGATGGTATATTAATGCCAGTTGAGAAAGTACCAAAAGAAGCAACTATGATATTGTTGTCTGTATCACCTGCTATTTCTCTAACCTTTTCCCTATCCTTAACGACAGTGTCTCCTGACACAAACCAGATGTCCTTTGAACCATCTACCTTATTATTTAGGTTTTCGTATAATGGTATTCCGTGTTTTTGAACAAACTGATATAACACTAATGTATTTCCTTTTAAGTCGGAAGCAAGATTTACTATGAATTTATTTCTAGCATCATTCGTAACAAGGAAGTCCATCTCATCAGCATACTTGTTTGTTTTTCTACCTTGTCTTGTTAATTCATCGTACTTTAATAATAAGCAAGTTATATCTAGGTCAGCAACTTTCTTATCATCCATAAGTTTCTTAGTAGTAGTGACAGCAAACACTGGTCCGAATACACCTTCTAATACTAGCTTATGTACTTTCTTTCCATCAATCGTACCAGTTGTGCCTATTCTATAATTACAGTTTGCTAATTTATCCATACAAGTAGTTAAGGATCTTGCTTTAAACTGGTGTGCTTCATCTCCGAAACATACATCAAACTGAGCGAACCATGCTCGTGGTTGCTTATAAACTGACTGCCATGTCGTAATTAATACTTTCTTATCTATAACTTTAGTGAAACCTGAGTATAATTTTTGTACATGGTCTTCTACATTCCACCCATTTATAGAGGAATAATCTTCAAAGTCAGTATATAGTTGCTCGACTAATGAAGTCGTTGGTACTATAATTATCGCTTTTTTACCTCTTTTTAACAGATACCTAAGTGTAGAATAGATTATTAAGGACTTTCCAGATGCTGTAGGGGATACGAGAAGAGTTCTTTCATCATTTACAGCTTTATGTATAGCTTCTATCTGATACTCCCGAATCGCTAGTTTCTCGCCCTTAGACGCTAAATCTAGAGAATCTACCCAGTTTTCTATCTCTTCGAAGGGTATTTTTCGGTCAACAACGATTAAATCCTTACATTCTATCTCATAACCTCGTTCTACAGCAAATTTTTCAACATATCTGTATAATCCGAGGTAAAGTGTGTGTCGAATCCTATCATATTGCCTAATTTTACCATCCCACATCCTCGATCGGTACTGTGGAGTGAACTGAGCACCTGGAACTGCGTATGTGAAGTAATCACAGAGCTCCTGCTCAACTGCAGGCTCAGAAAAACAGCGAATATGTATATTACTCGCCTTTTCGATCGTTATTTTAGGCACCAGATATAAATTTCTTCCATTCGATTGAGTTTTTTATGTCCCAACCTCTGCTAGATATTGATTTCATTATACTTTCACACGCATATACCATGTCTTCAAGGTAAGATATGCGTACTGTTTGGCCAATAAGGTCTTTATCCCCATGTAATAGGTCATCTTGAACTGATTTTATAGGTTTTATGCCTTGATATTGGTCCCAGCCATGTTCCTCGAGCTCCTCTCTACCTAATTCGCCATTATAATAGCGAATTTTTAGTCTTCTAAGGGCATGAAACTCGGCTCTCTGCTTAGTAAGTTTTAATTTATACTCCATCAGGAACTTTAGATACTTCTGATGTAGGTTGGGAATCCTTACTGCTTCCTTATCTAAATGGTCATCATCAATAATAGAGTCAGCTTTCCATTCATCCTGTAATTCGGTTAAATTCATAGTAAATATACTCCTTTAGACTTAATTCTATACTAAAATTAGTTAAAAGTAAAGGTTATTCGATTGTATAAAAGGCAAATTTAAAGGTTGCACGACCCGAAACCATCATTACATCTTGCATTTTAGACTCAAACTGGATGGGTTCCAGTGATGTCGGAAACATATCTACGAATGTAAAGGTTTTTACTGGGTTATTTTGTCCTGATAGGACTTGAAGTGTACCATCAGAGTAGTTTTTTGATATCTCGGATATCTTAACTTTCTCATCGGCAGTTAGATATGACAAATATTGTTCATGTTTTTCTGGGAATCCTAGTCCGATTATCCAATCATGTATCGCTTTCCAGTTAGTCATGTTGGCATCTACCTGAAACTCTAGCGATAAGTCGTTATAAGTGACCATCTCTCCAGGAATCGGATTCATTACGAGTGGTGTAGCTTGATTAAATTCGCCAAGATTAAGTCCAGGCAAGTTTACAGATTGTACAAAGAAAGTAGTATCTGGTAATCGGTCAACTGAAAATGTAAAACCATTAGGATTTAATGGTGATATATCTGTCGGGAATGCGTTTGAATATGCTGTCAATTAAGTTTCCTCTTTTGTAGTCGTTTTAAATGTAGCAAGTGGGTTGCCCACATCTTTTTAAATTCCTTGTTCTGAGCACTTAAATATACTCGTTCAAGTTTAGCAATCCGTCTAGCTAGAAGTTCTTCTGGTGCCATTTTCCCTTTGTTTTATTTTTTCTCTAAGGTCTTTCTTGGTCTTCCACATTTCCTTCAAACGAGCATCGGAAGTCTTTTCGATAATCTTGTCAATATTTTCTATATTGTTTAATAAACTTTCTTTCATATCAATATATTATTCCTAGAGCAAACAATCCTACAGCTATACCAGACAAAAATGCCATAAAGATTAGCTGATAGTAATTAATTTGGAAAGTGACTTGAAACCAATCAATCGCTCTCTCGTATAATTCGTTCAATCTGGACATAGTATCCTCAATAATACTATTTAGGTCGATTGAAAACTATACTCCGATATAATATTGGTGAAACCAGATAACTGCGACTGCGAGGGTACAAGGAACGATGGCGACTAGGGATGGCAATAATACCATATATAGCATGGGTTTCTCGACCATAAAGTCGACATCGTCCTCGTGAGTTTTGGTAGGTTTAGAATCCAAGATAACTCATTCGCATCGTCACGAATGTTGCAACTGGGAATCCTAAAGGAAGAGCAATGTATGCTAGAAATTCGGCTACTGCTTTGGTTTTTCGCACCATGCTCTTCGTTATACTTATAACTGTGGACATGGTTTTTCCTGTAAGTGTGTTGAAATAAGTTATAAAAAGATATTTTTTTATAACCACCAAAAATATTTAGTAAAAAAAAGAAGGCAAGGTAGTTATAAGGATATTATATCTGCCCTGCCTTCCAAAAGTATTAGTGCTTTATGCCACGATACTGTAAACCAGCATCAGACTTTTTTGCACTTTCTTTTTTGATGGCACCATGCTTGACACCTCTGTAAATACCAGCTTGTGGTTTTGACACCTCTTTGCTGACATTCTCGTCAGTGACTTTGATACCTCTGTAGAAAGTAGTCATCTTTTCCTCCAGATCTTATTAGGTTGATATCTGAACAGAATCTTTCTGTCCTCCTAATGCGTTCCTTCGGTAGATTGTCGGTCTCGTTCCCTTTCGATCGTGTCTAATCGGTACTAGCTTGCCCACTTGCGTGGAGGTTTTCCTATCTACTTACTTCCGTTCACTGCTACATTTAGAGTGAATGAACGAGGTAGCCAGTGATAATCTTGTTATTTAAACTACCACTTATATTTAGCCTGAAAAAAAGTTAAAAGTCAAGGCATAAAAAAAGGGAGGTCCGAAGACCTCCCCTTTAGGATTGTACCTTAGAGTCCTAAGATTACATTAAGTTAGTGACTTTAACTCGTCTGTAGTAGTAGTTCTCGTCAGCAACTAGATCGCCAGAACCATCCAACTGAATGAAAGGATTAGAAGTAAAACC
>VTLG01002390.1_pt1 | contig 33759 bp, 40 predicted proteins | sample 4694571 | NCBI WGS metagenome assembly VTLG01 (sample SAMN12604809, study PRJNA352737) | marine metagenome | biome: ENVO:00000447; feature: ENVO:00000209|ENVO:00000569|ENVO:01000036; material: ENVO:00002151; isolation source: viral sequences binned using virsorter ...
GTCAGGTAATCACGGGCAAGTCGAAGGTCTTCAAAAACACGAATAAAGCCGGGGTGGCTCTCTTCAACACGAGGATCGATGATAGCCGTCATGGTAGCGCCATCGTCCTGACTTCCGAATTGGTGCCTTTCAGCATACTCATCAACATACTTGTATCCACGCGCCTTAATCATGTGCGTCGATAGATGAGTATCGATGTCTTCCGTCACGAAATAGCCCCATTCATGATGGTGCCCCTGGCCCAAAATCCGAATGGGGATAGACGCGAATTTAGCCGCTCTCATGGGTCCATGCAGAATGTTGTAAATGCTTGTGCCCTTCATCGAATGAGCTAACCATGTCGGGCATCTGCGTCCGTTTGGGAATACAATGTTGAACTTAACCTGCCAGTCAAAAACCTGAATTGTGTCCTTGAGCATCTGCTTGATCGCAAAGGAATGCTCTGCCGACATTGTATCATGGTTACCCAGCAGGCAGAGGAGATACTTCACTCCGCTGCCAAGCATTAACCATTCGATCAGACGGTAAGCGGTGCCTCTGCTTGTGTCCTGATCGGCCCATAATCTCATCAGCCGGCCGGACCAGGCGTTTGAAGCGTCCCCCATCTGGACGCAATACATGCCTGGGGTGTTCGCCATGATCTCGCAGTCTTCAATCAAGAGCGGCCAATTGCACCCGTTGTCGTCAACGTGCGGATCACCCATCAAGCACAGTCCAATGGGCTTGTCTTCTTGCATGGGAATATCGAACCACTCCCGCGCTTTTGTGTAGGCTTGTTTCTTACGGAATCTATCCGACATCCCTTTTATAATTTGCTCAATAGGGATGTCGTCATCCCCAAAGTCAGGGAGAGCGGGGACGTTTTCGTCGTAAGTTAGCCCATTCTCCGTGGCTTTTTTAACTCGGGATCTAAGCGTACTTTCTGGAATATTAATGCTGCGTGCAGCGGCAGTAATACTGCCGTTATGTCTAGCAACAGCCTCCAGAGATTCCTTTAATACCCCACGGTCGAGCGGATTAGCCGGCATCACTCATCCTTGGCCGCTCTAATCCGGCGACGCAGGTCACCATAGTCAATTACCATGCGGTGAATGACAGAGCAGTCTTTGACTATATCCGTCCTGCCACAGGGCGGCTCCAGGCGGCCCAGCTCGTCTGCCGCTAGAGCCTGTACGCCATCGCTATAATCTTCGATATCAGGGGTCACCATTACAGGCTCACCCTTCTCTTTTGACAAGTAATCGAAGTATGCGGAACCTAATGCTCCAGCCGCAGATACGCCGCTAAAAACTTCCGTTACGCATCCGCTTAGAGGTATCAGCAGCGTTGCTATCGCGAACGCCGACCATCCTCTTTTGCGCCTCTTCGGCAGCTGCAATTTGTTTTGCACGTTGTAGCTTCTTGCCTATGAGGAAGGCAGCCGCAGCTGCTCCCCCCACGGCAAGAATCCCTATTACGACAGCAGTTATCACGCCTCACCTTTTTCACCCAGGAAGAAGCCCGCAAGCCCCGCTACGGAAGCGAGTACAAGACTGATGTGCTGCATCATGCCTTCATCGACATTGATGCCGACCATAGCAAGAACACCAGTTAGTGCTGCGTAAGAACTCGGCTCTTTAAGACGTTTAAATAACGGTTGTAATGCTGCCATTGGGTAGCTCCTTGATGGTTGTTACTTTTCCATCTTCCTTTTGATCCACTCAACATCCGTCCTGATTCTTTCGATTGCTTGGGTGCGCGCTTCCAGATTTTCTGGGCTGTTAATTTTAGCGATTGTATCCGTGCGTCGATCCAATATCTCAGTAGCCGTCGTTAGTTTGTCTAATCGAATATCCTGGGCATCCAAGCGTTTGGAACTTTTATCGCTATCCAACTCAAGCTTTCGGATCTGATGCCGTGCCACAGCCGCCGCAGCAATTATGCTAGCGATCATGCCGGCCACCGGGATCAAATTGTCCCAACTCATGCACCTTTACCTGGCGTTTTTGGAAATTCAAAAGTAGTCCACTCTTGCCCTGCGCTGGCAACGCAAGAACGTCCATTTGGATCACTAATAACGGCTGTCCAGCTTCCCTTCTTTGAAGCAAAAATTTCCAGCAACCTACCGTCGTTAATCATAGCGAGGGAAACCTGCGCTTCCTGCCAGCGATTCCATAACCGCTTCACAAGGTCGTCTCGGGGCGCGCAAAGACTTTGCGATGCAGCCGCAGTCGTAGACAGCAGCACCAAAGCCGCGGCAATTATGAGCGGGCGCGCCATCGCTTAACCAACCAGCTTGTTAGGCGAGCGCCATACCAGACCAGCGTTGCTAGTGCTGCCAACTCAGGAAGTGGCACAACCTCCATCCAAGCACCAATGCCAGCGAGGCCAGCGGCGGCGTCAACAAGATGCTTAGGTTCGGTCATTGCGGCAAGCCTGCTTGAATTATCATGCCTTCAGCTCTGTGACCATGATCCAACTGTTTACTGTGCCGCCATAAAGGCGATTGCTGGAAATGCCGTTGCGGTAGCTCGTACCACTCTGCCCTCCAAACCTTAATTTAAAGGTGGTCGAGGAAGTAGTACCTGCGGCCATTCGGTGTGTAATAGTGCCGCTGTTTGGGTTACTGCCTGAGCTGACTGCAAACCCATTTACCGCTATAGCATTCGCTGTCGAATCTTGGAAAATCGCCAGCGTCACTGAAGTCGATGAGTTTGAGTTCGTATACATTCCCCCCGCTTCGATCAGAAGATAATTACTAGAATTTGTTGGCGTTATCGCAACGGTGACAGCCTCAGCACCCTCTGAAGATTGAGGGATCGTGTCGTCAAGCGGAAACGTGCTGGTCGTGGAGGCATACGTCGCGTCAGTCGCGAATACATGCTGCACAACTTGGTTCCCTACAATAGACTGAAATGTCGGCGCGGCCCCCGCTCCGTTGCTCGTCAGTACCTGATTGGCAGAGCCCGTCGCGACGTGACTTGGATTCCCGCTGGCATCAAACGTGATGAGATTTCCGTCAGTCCCACCATCAAGCTGATCGAGGCCAACCGAGTTGTCTGCGATTAGGCCGCTGGTTACTTTTGTAAGCGCCATCAGTTATCTCCTGCTACCAACTACTCGGCACCTTACTCGCAAGAGCAGGCGTTTTAATGGCAGCGATTTGCTGGTCGAGCGCGGCCTTGATGTCCTCCTCGCTGCGATCCTCCGATGCCAATACCCAAGATTTGCACTGTTCCTGCGTCACATCGTTGAACGCGACAAAGCTGTCGTCTACATCGCCCAGCGCAACGCTGCCGTAAACGTTAGGTGAAATCGGCGGATCATCGTCAGAGGTAGCGGTCAGTCGCCAATGAATTTCCTTGATCACGTCGTCTTTCCCGCCAACCGGCGAGGTTGCCGCCTTCAGGTCGTATGACCATGCGTAGGTAGTTGTCATGTGTTTTCTCCTATTCTTCTTCAACAGGTTTCAAAGGCTCGACAATCACTTTCCCGTCATCGTCGGTCCAACCTGTGTCAAACATGTGCTGGTCTTTCCGCTCGCCTACGACCATCCAACTAATTGTGTCGGTGCAGGAGTTGTCTTGCGCTTCAATGGTCAAGGTCGCGCCGGTTACGCTGCCTCGCACGGCAGTCCAGCCAGTTTCATTGCTAGTAAAACATTGAATATCTCTACACAAAACTTCAAAAGTTCCGTTGGTCATTCCAGCAGCATCGTCAATGTTTACAGAAGCTTGCCCATCAACAAGAGTTGCCCTTCCTCTGTAAATTAAATCTGCTTGCGGACCTTCAACAAAAGAATGAACTAAGTAATGTGTATCTTTCTTAACTGGTAAAGGATGGTCAATTTTGAACGAACCACTGCCCTTGGAGAGCGCGCCAGTGATGCTCAATGCACCGGCATCATCCAACTCCATCTTTGCGGTAGAACTGTCGTTCGTACACCAAGTCATATGACCAGTACCGGCGTTGTACTGGATTCTGCCGTGGTTTGGGGCCGCTGTAGTCCCGAACAGAATTTGCGATAGATATCCGCTTCCGCTCGTCATGTTGATGGCTGCGCCAGCGGCGCTATTCAGATGCAAAAGCTGGTTGGCGCTGGTCGTGCCTATTCCCACATTCCCAGATGAATCCACGCGAACCTTTTCAGAGTTAGCCCCACCCCCTGTGTTTGTGTGGAAGGTTAGGTTTGTAGCTCCACCGCTGGAATAGGTGCCTATCGTCGCAAGACCACTGTCTGTCTCGTAGTACATTGACAGACCAGCTTGGGAAGGAGTTGTGTCATATGAAGAGGCGGAACCACCAATCATTACCAAGCCATCGCCGCTGATGCGTAGCTTTTCAGTAATGGCAGCGCCATTGGCGCGGGTGTGCAGGCCAAGCCCAAACCCGTATTCGCCGTCTGTTGCATTTTCCTTTACAACCTCGATGCCGCCAGCATCAGCGTAGCTTCCGCCAGAGTTATATTTATTCTGAAAAAGAATGCCCGCCGCTGGCGTGGTGCTGTAAGCGTCACTGTTGCGGATAGCTGCGACATAATTGAGAGAACCGGCGGCACCATCGGACCCGGTGATAGTCAAGCGCGCATTCGACACAGTAGTTGTGTCGCCAATCGCAACGTCGCCCGTGTCGCGCTTCATCATCAAGCCGCCTTGCCAGCCGCCCAACTCTCTTTCGAGATTAAAGGCAGTGTTGGCGGCGTTTGTGCTTAATCGGAATCCACTTGACGAATCGCCTAGCAACCACAACACGGAGTCATAGCTGCCGCCAGCGGCGTTATTGTCGCCTACCTTGAGTTGGTTGCCTGTGCTGGTGATGTTACCGGTAGCCGTGATGTTCCCACCAACTGCCAGCTTTTCTGAAGGAGCCGCGACGTTAATACCGACGTTGCCGGTGTCGCGCTTCATTACAAGCTGGTTCGTTTGCCAGCCGCCTAGCTCTCGGTCGATTGTGAGCAAAGTGTTTCCGCTATCGACGCCGATTTTGAATCCGCTGCTCGCATCTCCGAGTAGGTGCAGTACGGAATCGTAGTTGCCGCCAGCAGCGTTGTTGTCGCCAATCGTTATCTGATTTCCGGTGCTGGTAATGCTGCCGGTCGTCGTCAGACCAGCGAAGGTTGGGGTGTCGCCAGTGCCAACTCCAATAGACGTTCTGAGTGTAGCGCCACTTTCTGCCACTGGGTCGCCGCTGCCATCCCCGACGATGATCTCACCGTCGCCCAGCACACCCATCGCGGTAACAGCACCAGTGCCGCTTCCGAGCAGTACGCCGCCGTCGGTCAGGCTCGTCGCGCCGGTGCCGCCGTTGGCGACCGGCAGCGTACCGGTCACCTCTGCCGTCAAATCGACGCCGCCAGCTTTGATTGTGACCGCGCCAGATGAAACAGCGAAGTTGTCGCTGCTAAAGCTGGCAACACCTTTGTTGCTGGTGCTGGCATCTTCGCCAGATATGGTAACGGTATTGCCGCTGCCGACAGTGTCGATTCCTTCACCGCCTGCCAGCGTGAGGCTCTCGCTGTCGAGGTCGATGTTCAACGCGCCGCCGCTGTCGGCCTGGAAGTCAAGGTCTTGCGCCGTGACTTGTGCGTCAACGTAGGTTTTTATCGCCTTGCTGCTCGCCAGGTTGTCGTGAGAACCCGAAACCCCACCGGCTAGGTCTGTGTCGATATCGCTCGTAAGTAGCTTTTCGTAAGCGATAGAGTTGTCGCTGGGGACGAATGTGCTGGCCGCCTGCCCATACCTTATCTCCACCTTCGCCGAGGTTTCCGGGGCGGTCGAAAGCGTTAGCGTAGTCCCCGAAAGTGAATAATTCGCGATTTCTTGTGTGATTCCGTTGATGTTGACCTGGGTGTTCGTTTTCTGCCCAGGATCTGCGCTCAAAGTGTAAGCAGTTTGATTGGCCCCAGCTGTGAACGCATCTACCTTCCAGTCGGTAAAAGCTTGAAGGGTCGCCAGGCTGAGTGTGTCAGTTGCAACAGTGGTTGCATTGCCGGCCCCATCAAACGCCATGACCTTGCTGGCGCGGTCTGCTTTTGCAGGCAAATCACTTAAAGCGCCTTCAGAGGACGGACCTTTTAAGGATCGGCCTAACTTTTCATCAGCAACCTTGTCGAGAACAAACAGCTTATCAAGGGTGGTATTGAGCGTTTGAATGTCAAAGACACCCGCCGGCGGGAAGTCGGAAGACCGGGAAGCCTTCATATTAAGAATAATCGCGACTTTATCGCCAGTCGTAGCGCCCGAACCTAATACAACAGTACCACCATCAAAACCGCCATCCGCGGTCGTATTATTGGTGACCGTGTAATCTGTGCTGATAGTCAGAAGAACATTGTTCTTGTAGACAGCCAGATCGCCCGAATCAAAATACTCGAAAGGTATATTGAAATTCGTTTGCCCTGACGATGCGACAGCATCGATTCGAGTGGCGTCTTCATTGATAGTGATATGAGCCATTTCAGTACCTATTCAAAAGCTTCTACAAGCCCTTCTTCCGCAACACCAAATAAACCGTCTGCATGAAAAACGTTCCCAAAGATCATTAGGTCTCTGGCGTTTCCTACTGTTCCTCGGTCCACATCGCCCGAAGAGACGTCCCACAATATATCAGCTGCCTTTCCCACCTGATGCACAAGCGGACCACCCATAACGCCCAACTTGTCGAGAGTGTTTGAGGGCATGGTGTTTTCATTAAACATCGCGGTTAAACCAAGCCGGCCGTCAGAAAGAACCTCGATGGCGCGGTTAATATCCGTGAAGTAACCAAGGATTCCGCTGCGCTCTATTCCGCTACCAAGCCATGAATTGAAACTCTGCTCTCGGGTATCTTCGTTCTGCCATCTGCGTATCTGATCGACCATTATCCCAAGACCAACAAGACCAATTGCACCTACTAGGAAGTTTCGATCTCGCAGCTGCATCCCTGGCACAAGCGTCCGGTGGGTTGATGCAATGGCAAATGTCTTGAACTGAAGAATGAGGGTAGCCAGCGGCTTAGACATGATAAGCGGCGCATCACCCTTGCCCGGCGTGACAATTGTCCTGTTGATGTCTTTGCCCAGGGCGCCAAGATAAATCTGTTTGACTCTTTCAACCTCTGGGGTGGCATCCCAAAGATCAGTCTTGGCTATCCGTACATCCTTGCCCTTGAGTCCGTGCTTGTTAAACTGCTCTACGATTATCTTGGATTCTTCCGGCCCGATGCCGACGTTCTTCATTTTGATTAGTTCGGTTTTGCTCAGCTTGGTCCCGCGAGCAAGCTTTTCGGCGTTCTGAATAATCCGAGATCCGGTAAAGAGTGACGCCATTGTTTTGGCGAACTCATTCCATTGATTCATCAGACTGACATTAAAGAACTGTTGTGTGACTTGCCCGGCACGCCGTTCAAACGGTGTTGCAGCTGATAAAGAATCCGCCAGGTCTGCGAACAGTGCCGATCGCATTGCGAGGTACATATCCAAGGCTTCGCCGGCTAGATTGGCATCGCGCTTTGCCAGTTTAAGAAGGCTTAGATCGCTCCGAAACGCCTCTAATGACATACGCATAGTGTTGGCAAAGCCATCTGTCATAACCAGCTTTGCCATGTCAGGGACTGCCGCCAACGCACCCGTCAAAAGGGTGGTGGCATTAAACATCTTGGCAATCCGTATACCCCTGTGGGTCCATGTATCAGGGTTTTCGGGAATGCCGTATGTCCCGCGTATCCGGTCACGGATAGCAAGCAAGTCCCTTTCATCTGCCGCTAACTGTTTAGAATCTCCGCTATACTTGCGAAGTTCCGCCATTATTTCAGCCATATCGATGCTGCCGAACTGCCGCGTTAGTTCGATGTCAGCGCCCATACGGCTCGCATAGTATCGACCTAGAGCCCCGATATTGTTCTCAAGAAACTCTTCGAGATAAATGTCATCGACCTCGATCTCGCGCTTTTTCAAGCTGCGGGCCATTCCAGTTTCACCAGGCTCTAGTTCTCTGAAATGCTCTCCCTCAACAATCTGTTTAATTTTTCCTTTTGCTTCTGCTCTAGTGTATCCGCCACGCTCCATAAGTATCCGTTCCAATTTCAACGGATCATTTTTAATAGCTGCAATATTCCAAAGGCGATTAAGATAGTTATCGTTATCTGAAATATTGTCAGCTACTTTGGCCTCGTCTTCGAGTTTTTTAATTTCCCTTCCTATCTTGGCATGAAGCTTCAATTGGTTTCTTGTCATGCCGCCTCTCGTCGCCTCAAGCTTTTCTACCATCTCTCTCTTTTTGGCGATTTCTCGGCGGATATTGAGCGAGAACATTTTTTCGTCACGAGCGGCTTTAAGGGCCGGCTTATAAAGGTTCTCATGCCAGTAGCGAGCTGTCTCATAAGCTTCCGGCAAACCTTGCGGGTCCGGGTCAGATAGCCTGCGCTTGGCTTTTGCCACCTCCTCATAGAACTCTCCTCTAGAGAGAGCGCCCGCACGATCACCAATGAAATCATAAAACCCCTGCGCTATGCTGCCTTCATGGGCCGGGACGCCCGCAGCTCCCCCTCTTTCGTTGAAGAATCTCTGCCTGTATTTGAAATAACCCTCATCGGTCGCCTTGAGAGCGTCGACCATCGGCGCTATCCAGTTGATCGAAACATTGCGATCGACGCCATGCGCGGTAAGCCCGTTCGGGCTGTTAGCGTTCTTGTTTTGATAAAAAGGATGTTCAACAAGATAAGACGCTACATGCCGCGCAAACGCATTACCGCTCATTAACAAGCGTTTAACTGGGCTGTCCGGTAGCTTCTCAAGAAAGGCTGCGGATATTAAACGGTCGTCTTCAGCCGGGTCGAAGTTATCCAAAACAGGCTTTTTAGGGGGCGGGCTTCCATAGGCAGAAAAAAGATTGGGGTTAAAAGGCAACGCACCTTCAAGAAGACGATCCCGTCTTTGCGGGTCAACTACGGGGTCATCAATCTCCCTATTCTGTTTGAGCTTAGATGCAATCATTTTTCTAAGGGCGTCCGCATCTTGGTCTGTAATATTCTTAACTAGCTTAGAAAAGTAATTATCCAACATCTCATTGTATGTAAGTGTTCTGGAAAAGTCCTTATCCCCTTTTAGGCGCAAAACAAACGCAATTAACCGATCTAGAATATCGTTAAATATTTGTGAAAGCGTATTCCACTTACTGCCGTGCGTTCTTTCTAATGAATCATCCGCAGCCGTTTTACCCTGCTTAGATAACCTAACCCAGTAGCCTGCCATTTCATCAGCAAACCATTCAGAAAAATGTTCTTTTGAATCATATCCCTTTATGAAGCCTTTGGTCTGATCTGGGATGACATCTTTTTTTGCCATCGTCATAAATAAGTTGCGCGCTTCCAGAAGCTGCGCCTCATCCATCATCGTATACATGATCCGATGACTAACTTCGTGAGCAAAAATATGCCCGGCTGTTGCATAAGGTTTGTGGCGCGTAAACTTAGCGGTAGGCAACCCAAACACTTCAATAACGTCTGAGGTCCAAGCCATAATACCGGCTGTTGTAAGCGGCAACTCTCGTGGAGAAAACGGGTCCGCTCCAATTCGTGCATCTCTAAAAATATTATCGGGCATTGTACGCAGAACGGCTTTTATGGAGGCCGCTTGCTCGACAGTGATTGCATTGTTTTTAACAAACCCGTCAACAAGATTTACAACATCATCGACATTCTCAGCAGGCTTCGCATTTATTAGGACAGTTTCGAGATCATGCCGTTTAGCAATCGGCACATCTGAAGCCGCAGCTACCAAATTATCGAGAGCTTGATTAAATCTTACGGGGTCTTTTACCTTTAAGTCCCACGTCCAAATATTAACATGAGATTCAAAATTTCCTGCATCTATAGAATGGTCACTCTCACTTTGAACAAGTTGTTTATTTTCTAGGTATTTAGCAATATGTCTGTCTATATCCCTAATATCATCAGGGTTCACTAATTCATTTTTCACTGCGTTACGAGCCGTACGAACGCTTTCTGTTTTAGCCAATACTTCATTTACGTCTCTAGTCCCGCCGTCAAACGGTGCGCCGCTGTCATCACCCCATGAACCCGGGTCTTGTGGAAAGTCATCTTCTGCCTCTAGCCTACTAGCCGCGACAGGGGGAGTAGTAGGTGGCTCAACTGATGCCCGCCGATTTTGTTCAGCGCGTGCTGCATTATGCTGCTGAATAAATTCTTCAAACGGCTGCCCCCCCTTCTTTCTTTCTTCAATTAATGTTCCCGAGACATCTACTAACGAACTAAGATCGTCATCCGAGAGCAAACCAACAGGTGTGTCATCTAGTAAGCTGATTGGATAGTTGGGGTCTTCAGCTGGCACTACATCGTCAGGATACTCTGGTTCTCTGCCGGTCCGCGTCAGATGAGACTGTGCCGTAATATCGTTAGCTAGATCAGCGGCCTGGTGAACATCAATTGGTTTTATTTCATTAAACAGACGACCCAACGCTGTCGCGCCTACTGGAATAGAAGTGCCTATACCTATGTTTAGTATCGACTCAGCAGACGTTCTAAGGGGTTGTTGAGAATGCAAAATAAGTTCATTGGTGCCTATTACTGCCGGCGTGCGTAAAGCTAACTTTGCCCAGCTACCCGTCAATAAAGGTAACTCTGACACCACTACACCAGCTAACATTCCAAGGGTGCCTAAGAACCCGCCACTCTGTAATCGCTCTACACGCTCCATTTGGCCTTGGAGCAATTTTAAAATTCGCGCACTTTCAGCTTGGCTTCTGCTATCCGCGAAAAACTGCATCAAATTATTCGGAAGATGCTTTAGCTGAGGATCGCCCCAATTGTCGTAAAAAGCTTCGGGGGGTAAATTATTTAATGACTCTTTTCTGATTGCTTCTAGTTTCCCCAGGAATGACGTGGGTGCATCAGAAGTCTGATCCATCAAATACTGAAAGGCATTAACCGGCCCTGCCTCTCGCAAGAACCCTTCTTTGAAAGTCTCTACTGATCCAAATGTCTCAAAAAGGCCCTGATGATACGGAGGAACCCCCAGGTCTACGGTGCCTGAAAGCTTATTGTCGTAATTGGAGGACTGGTATAATGGTTCCATGGCGTATTAAGGGGTGCTTAACTGAGGATCTAATGGTTCCCCTTTGTTTGGGGGGTCTTTAAGCACGTCCCGTACGCCCGTGAGGCCAAGACCGTGAGGCGGGCCAATTTTCGCCCCCTCTGCTCCTTTTCTAATCCACGCCCTTTCATCCCTGACTCTGTTCTGTTCGTTGGCCCATTCCTCGCGTGTACCGCCAGTAAACGTTCCTCTCAAAAGTTTAGGCGATATTGGCGAATCCTGCTGACGCAGCTTCTCAAGCGAGAAGACCCTTCTTCCGCCGTGCAGCACCGTCAGGTATGGCAGGAGCAGATCGCCTGCATTTAGTTCCTTATCTGGATCAGGAACCAAAAGAATTATATGCCAGCGCGGGTTATTTGTTGAAGAAGTAGGGTCGCGCATAAGCCTAACAAGGCCTTGCTCTATCAACTCATCGTATTCTTCATACTTAAACTTTCCCTCTTTTCTCTCAATTGGAAGTTTGGCTAAAACCTTTTGATCGAAATCTTGATCTGTAAATATTTTATCAAGATGAACCTTTAACATTTGATCGGTTCGGTCAGTGCCCAAAGTGAATTCCGGGGAATGTGACATCCAGCCTACGCCACCCCCTGCGTCAATACTCTTAAATGCGTACTTGGATAGATTAAAGTTTCTATTTCTGCGAAATTGTATAACAGTCTGAATTAAAGCGGATTCAACGGACTTGTCTAAATCCGCCATACCTGTCGATTTTAAGTTTTCGATGTATAGCTTTTCAAATTCTTGACGGTCTACGGAATTAAAAGATGCGTTTTGACGTCCGAAAATGAGTGCTGAAAATTCTTCTAGAAAACCTCGAGATATGACATCTTGTTCGGTATCGTTAAAACCTTGTAACCATTTTGTTGTATCGGAAGGTCCGTCTCCCCCGAATAAGGCGCGTCTTATTTTGGGACCCCATCCGGTTTTCCCGTACGCGTTAGCCCATGCTTTCTCTAATGTAGATTGAACAAAATTAGAATCTTTACTTTGTAAGTCTTCGAAAGTTGCACTTCCTGTTTTATAGAGCGGGTCTAAACCAAGGTCTTTCGCAATGAACGTATCCCAAGCCCTTTGACTTTGCTCTAAAGCGGAGCCATCAGGCGCAAAATCAGGCCGGTTGTTGTAGAAATGATTAAAAAGATTATCAAGTCGAGTAGAAATGCCAATCCCTAGCTGATCTCGCACAATATGCTGGTTCGGACCTGTGTTTAATGCTTCCCAGACGTGAGCAAGCTGAAAGGATTCCTGAATATTGTTAGGATATTTAGACGCTGCCTGTTTAAATTCTCCAACAGCTGTTTTGGACATAAGTCCAGTCATGTCCGTCAGTTGAGCATGTGCCCGCCACTTAGTACGAGGGTCCTGAAATATCTCAGGATTACCTTTCTGTTCTACCCGGTACAGCGTTTCAGCATCATTCCTACCCTCGTCATTTAATGGAAAAGCGCCTGGCCTTATTGAAAATTGGTGACGCGCCTTTTCTAAGTCTGTTCGACTTATTCCGTCTATGTTATCCCAAAGTTTGGCCGCTGTGGAAAGTCTACCCCAGTTCTTTAGAACCGCATTATTAAAGGCTGAACCCGGGGCCAACACCCTCAGCATTGTGAGGTCATTTATATTCATCTTGCCGGCTGCTAATCGTTGTTCTAACTCAAATAATATTGTTTCTTCATTCTGTTCTGCTTCATTTGCAATTTTTTGAGATTCATATTCCCAAGCCGCTCTCAAGAGCGCAAAGTTGCCAATAGTATCTGGATTGGCGGCAATAAACCGCTTAGCCATTTCCAAAGCATTATTAGGGTCCTGTAGCATCCGCATATGCAGATTTTCTTGGCGCACCCGCATTTGCTCTTTTTGGTCAGATGCCTTTAGCCTTACCATTTGTTCTATTTTGGCTGTGTACCAGCTAGCAAGCTGTGCGTCTTCTCCTGTCGTATTGCTTAGCTGCTCTTTAGTGTAGCGCCTAGAAATCATCCAATTTTTAAAACCTTTGGGGTCTCGAATGTCGTTTCCTGCAATTAAGGCTTCGCTATACGCATGATTTAAAGCGCCAATTTTTATTGTGTTTTCTTTGTTGCGCTGTTCTTGAGCAAGCTGTACTGACCTGGCCTGCCTGTTTATCACCTCGTCAACTTCAGCGATTATTTTGGCGCGCATGGTATCGGTAACATCTAAATCTTCGGGAATTCTAAAGCTATTTTTAAAGGCTGATTCATCCCCCTGTAATTTTTCGTAAAAGCTTTTGCGAATCTCTGGAACATTTTTATTGTTTTGAATTAGGTCTCTTGTCGCTTCTCCAACAACTAGTGCAGATATTAAATCTTCCATAAAGGCAGTGCCCTCTTCTGGCTCTAAGGTTCTCGCCCCTACCTGTGCATCAATCTCGGTTCTAAGCGACATAACACTCCGACTTGGATCACCGCCCTCTCTAAGTATTTCGCGTATCTGGCTAATCTGGCCGCTGATAGATACCTCAGCACTGTTTTTTCGTTCTGCTTCTTGCCTGGTCTGTACTGTCTGTCTTAATTTATTAATCCAGCTTTCGCCAACATCGTGCATATCAACAAGAAGCATGTCCCTAATATCTGGATTAGCGGTTGCTTCTACTTCCTTTCCATATGCGGCAATATTTTCAGCGAAATATTCGATTGGATTTGGAGCGTTTTCTGCCTCAATTGCATATTGTTCCGCTCGATTACGGAATGCTGTTTTGTGTGCTGTTAAAGCCTGCGCACGCTGCTCGTTTTCAAATACTTGCTGACCATCCTTAGTTGATATATTCGGCGGCGCTGCTTTTCGGGTAATTTCACCATTGGCATTAATTTCTAAAGAGTTTTGGCCGGCCACCGTCGCTCTTTGAGTATCTGCCTTTACTTCTTCGTTATATAAATCAGTGGCAGCGTTTCTAAAACTTGCCGATATTGCATCCCAATTTGTATCGCTTGAAACGACACTCATATCAGGCATTTTAAATACAGCCTGTTTAGGTAGCCGCGTTTTGGTAATACTCATGTGTTCCACCTCTTTGCGGCACCCATAAGATCACGTCCAGCACCTAACACACCCGCCACCTGAGATGTTCTTGCTTTAGATTTATATTGATTAATTCGGATTCCGCTCATAGAGGTACCCGCAGCTGCACGGGCTCTAATGTTAGTTATGCGGCTATCGAATTCTTCATTTTGGGCATTTACAAATGCCATCATTGTTCGGCTTTCTTTAGGTGCCCAACCTTGGGCCGCTGCCTGAGCGATAGCGGCTGCCGTCGCTGCTCTTTTTTCATCCCTTAAATTTGCTTCTTCTTGTTTAGCGGCTAATTCAGCCATTTCCATTTTGCGCCGCTCCATCGCAGCATCAAATCTCGCATCGCTTCCTTGCTGTATTCCGCCAACTAAACTGGTCAGGCCACTCAAACCTGACATAGCCATCGAAGCGCCTTTGGAACTAAAGAGGCTGCCTAACCCACCAAAAAAACCGCCGCCGCTTGCCCCTAATGCTGTCCCAGGGCCACCCGCTGCGCCTAAACCAGCACCTGCGCCAGCTAGACCAAATCCGCTTGTAGCCAAGCCAATTCCAGCAATCGCAGCTATAGGAAGCGCAACCTTCATTGCTTTACCCATTACGCCATGAACTCCATGTAAACTCCGCGAATTGTGACTGGCAGAGGTACAGACCTCGACAGCTTGAATGTCGGGTCAATTGCCCACCCTTTTAGAAATACGATGTATTCCTGAGTTTTGGATTCAGGTGCTTGTGAAAAGTCGTCACTAACGCCAGTGAAGATCAGTTCGTTGTTATTGACCTTCAGAGTGCGCGCATCTTTCACGCTTACAGCCAGCCGGCCGATCCGCTTCTTTAATCCGACTAATGTGCCGCTACCTGAAATCGCGTCAGGCGGATTGGACTCAATGTTCCACGTGAAACTTTTCCCTACCACCGCACTCTTAACCGGGCGGTCGAACGTTACTACACCCGACCCATTCGCCGTCTTTTCGCCCATATAAGACGCACCAGTGTCCGCTACCCCATGAAGCGTCGTGTTGGGTAGATGGGCCAGCGTAAAGGTGTCGTTAATCTCAACAACAGACACGTCGTCAATCGACCCAACAAAGGTAGAGCTGGCCTCGAATTCAATCGTTGAGCCTGTACTTGATACAATTTCTTGTATCCAAGTCCCGTTTTGACTTTCAGCCGTCCCTGACGCCCCACCAACCTTTGGGGTCAGGTTCCCCGCCGTAACACCGGAAAGAGTAAACCTAACGGAGTATTTCTTTCCGTTAGATATGCTGATCGTTTGGGTAAGGTCCGATGCTGAGGTCTGCGATCCGTCGCTACTGGCGACCCCATCCAAAATCGACCAGCCGGTTCCAAGAGTCCATGAAGCCGATGTTGAAAAATCAGTGTTCGCCACCAACTCAGTAGTCGTGTCGAATTTGACGGCAGCATCGACATCCACCGCAGGGTCGAACTCTTCAAGCCAGTAAACAGTAGATCCGTTTACCGTTCTTTCCGTAGAAGCAAACAGCTTTGTGCCGCACTGGCTAAGAGAATGTATCTTGTCCGTCCCCATATCCCAGGGAACCCAGCCAGCCAGTTCATCATTCCTGGCACTGTGGAAGACCGCAACAGAGCCATCTGAATTAACAAAGAACGCATATTGTTCCGGCCTGGTGTCCGTGCCCAACAACACCGCAGAATCAACACAGGTCTTAATAAGGTGATTGGAAAGCGGTGAAACCGCGTTAGACGTATGTGCCTGCTCGATGTCGCTAAACAGGAATTCCCTGATTACCGAACCGGATTTCTGCAAGAACAGCGTTGCCCCATCGAACTTGATGGGATTTACCTTCTGGCTGCAACCGAACGGTGTCTGAGGAACAAACTGAACATTGCCCGGTGTCATGGGCTTGTTTGTATCTATCGGGATGAAGAGCTCGCCACCATTCGCGAATATCTGAATGTTGCGGCTGGATACCAGATGGCGGATTTCAGCGATGCTGTCAGCGGCTACGGTCGCATCGATCGCTTCATTGTCTAGCGCCTCGCCAACATCAAAGTTAAAGAAGGCGCTTGTTTTAGACGCCCAGAATCCATCGGGTCTGGACTTGCTGCCGCCAAAGCAAAGCCTTTGCGAATGAAAGCATACAGCCCTCGGGTAGCCCCTGCGGGTGGAGAACGTTTGCTCATCCCAGTCAGCATCAGCAGAACTTGCCGGCAAGGTTTCCAGCACCGTGGCATTGGCAACGGTAGCTGACGTGATGGCGGTAATCCTGACCTCTTTGCCTTTGTAGCGATATATCGAATTAACATCGTCGGAGACAAAGTGATCGGCTGATGCTGTTAACGTTATGCTTCCACTCGTGGCAGAAGGATTGAGGGTTACGCTGGCAGCCGCATATTTATAGTAAGGTTGGTACGTTGGCTGGCCGTCGCTATGCACCTCAAAAGCATAGTTAGAGCCGGTGAACGTAGACGCGCCAGTTCTTAGAATCTTGTAGGTCGCAAAGTCTTGATGGCAGACAAGCGTCGTATCGCCGCTTACTGCAATCGTCATCTCATACATCTGCGTTTCGTTCCAGGGGCAGCCGGTTAGGGTTGCCAGCAACGAACCAGAATCGTTGAAAACAAGGCATTTCGTATTTTGAAAAGCCAGGATGTAATCCTGACCTTCCGTGAAACTGTATTCGTGCAAGAGGGTCTTTGCGCCAAGATCGGCTCGGTACACCGTGCCGTCTCGCGGCTTCACGCCGCCCTGTACCAGCAAAGACGAATTCCGGAGAGAGCGCGCACCGCCAAAGAAGGCTTTCAAGTCGTGCCGGAATCGAACTTCAGGATCTAGTTCCCCAAAGGAGAAATTGGTCTGTGACGATCTGAGTTTTTTCTTAGCTTGCGTACTAGGAGACTTAGCCATGCCTAACCTCGCCGTTTATTGATGAGGCTCCGGGCATTGACGTGGCGGGCCGTTTGCGAAGAGCTCTCCGCGAAACGCGCCTTTGACCATTCCTTTGTCGATAGCTGCTCAAAAAGTAGAGCAACGGAAGCGTCCTGAGTGATGGCTGTCGCAAAAGCCGACGCCAGGTCATAGACAAGTGCCTTGACGAAGTAAGGCGGCAGATCGGCCTCGTTCACCTGATAGATGTAATCCGCGACTACTGTGTCTGCTTCAGCTGCGTTGCAGTAAATATCGTTTTCAAACCTGTCATATTCGATCTGAGCGTCGAGAACGGAAACGCCATTCAGAAGAAGAATCCGTGGCTGCGACGGCATGGAATAAGCGGCGTCCCAATGGCTGAGAGGGGTTTCCGCCTTGCGTGTCAGCTGCGCCTTGCCTGTTGCAAACCGCCATCGATGAGCGGTAAGCGCAGCCTCATACATCATTTCATATAACTGGGTCGCTGCGACCTGTTCGGTCGTCTCTCCATCAAACGTGGAAATAGTATTAGCGCCGACAAGAGCCAGCGCCTTATTCGCAATTGTTACATCGGTTGCTGACATAAAGCAGGTATGAGAGGGGGATTTCTCCCCCTCTCTTTAACCTTAGTCGCTATCCGTTTCCGTAATAGCAAGACCATCAGACACGTCGACGGTCGTACCATCATTGGAAAGGACACTTACAAGGCTTGTGGTGGGCGTGTTGGTGTCCACCACAATGATTACGTCGCGAACTGCAAGCATGTTCACGGAATCGCCCGTGAAGTAACCCGCGCTGTTCACAGCGGCAATTGCATCAGCACTACTGTAGTGCCAAAGGCTAAAACCGTTAGCCGTTGCCAGCATTGAAAGTCCAGAAGCAGCATAAGCCATGTGATCGCCTCCTAAGCTTCGCTAATGGAGCATTCGATGATGCCATCGGCATCGATCAGAACGCTTCCTTGCGACATTTTGTTGACAACCAAATGGGCCTGTTTCCGACCATCCCAGGTAATATCCTGAGCAACATCCTTGCCAATCCCGTGACCCATTGAGGTCGTGTGATAAGCAAACGTCTTCCGAATGTTCGACGCGATATCCAAGCCCGAAAAGGCAAAGAAGAAGAAGCCATGCCAACGCTTGGCTACCATCCCGTGAGCGAACGGAAGTTGTTCGGGCGTCACATAATCCGCGGATGCGAATTCAGTGATGTCCATGAGATCGGACCAACCGGCGTGCGAGACAACCCAAAAACGCTGATTGTCATCGGGCACATCGTTGTTGCCGAGAGTTTCAAAGGCCGTATGTACTTTAGCCTTGGTCAACCCGGCAGACCCGTGGGCAATGGTCGTTGTCGTGGTATCCATTGCCGTGGTGATCAAAGAGTCCGTTTTGCGGCCAAGGGCAGCTGCGCCAGCTTGGGCTGCAAGATTCTTCTCTTCGATGTTGGTTTTGAGCATATCGAGTTCATCGATGTACTCGGCGGCGTAATGATCCGACATCGTGCAGTCCACGGTGGTGTGGCTGACGTTCATTAAGGGAACGTCACCATGCCTGGACTTGGTTGACGCCGTGCCTTTGCCGTATTTTTGGAAACGAACGTCTTCGCCCTGTACCGCCACCTTGCGACGGATAGTATTGCGAAGTTTCGTCCCCATTCGCTGATAAGCGACATGAACATCCGACTCAAACTGCCGAATGAATGCCGTTGAGACTGAAGTGGACATAATCCCTTCTCCATAAGTTACTAGGATAGATCCGGGTTATGCCTTCGACTGGATTCCGCGATTAAGCCTTTCGGGGTCGCCACCAGAACAAAAGGGGCCGCTCGTCTAATTTTCTAATACAACAAATAAAATTAGCTTAGTTATGCACAAATCCCCTCCCCAGGCGGAAAGGAAGGGAAAACGCCCAGAGAGGGGATTTGGTTGGTGCCTTTATGACACCAACTTTTCATAGCCTGCATCGACTTTGCGAATAAACTCTTTGTCCATTTTATTCGGGTCCCAGTAACGGGGATCAGCCTGCATCTTCCTCAACTCATCGATGCTTGGACGGTCGCCACCTTGAACAGTACCTGTAGGACTAAAGGCAGGCTCTCCCGTCTTTTTCATAATCTCTTCAACAGCTATGACGCCTTCTGCCTTTTCAGCCATTTGCGCCAAAACATTGTAAGTGTCTTCGGAAAGGTTCTGTTTCGCCCATTTATGAGCGTTTACAGCGCGCTCCCGACCATGCTCACCCAGCTTTTGAAGTTCCTCCTCATACACAGGAGCCTGGGCAAAGGCGGATTCGATATAGGCGCTTATACCTTCTTCGAACGTTTCCTGAGAGAACCCCTGGTTAAAGGAAAACTCCTTCCAGAAGGAAAGCATCGGGTCTTTGTCGCTAAACTCGAAATCCTGACCTTCTTGGAACTGTTCTTGAATCTTGTCAGGAACCTTTACTTCATAATTGTCGGCTGTCTCCGGTCGGCTTGCGAGCCTGTCTGCGTCGAGTTCGGCCTTTACGGTTTCCCGCACAGTTTCCGTTTTCTCTCTAATCTTTGTTCCCATCTCGTTATAAGACGTAACAAGCTTCTCAAGCTCGACCTCATTACTTTCTGGGTTCCAAAAATGGTCGGGGACAAAATCAGGCTTTCCCGTCTCTTCTTTACCACCAACGGATACTTCGGAAACCGTGCCGGCATCAGCGCCGCTTTCATCACTCATCTATTATTCCTTTTCTTTTGGCAATACCCATCTCCAGACGGGCCGAGATTAGTCCAACTATGTAACGGCCACCCTCAAGGTGGCGCAGCGCGGAATCACTTTGCTCCGGTCCCGCAACGGAATGGATTGTTATGGATTTGAGATAGTCGAGCATTTTGGTCCCTAATGGGCCGGCGAACAGGTTCGCCATATCTGCATTCAACTCATTTTCCTTTTCCCGTGACCTTGATATGCCATCGGGGCCTACAATCGTCGGCTTCCTTTTCATGCTACTCCTGTAAATCGCTGGCGTTCGCTTGCTCACTACTAATTTGCTGGGTTTCAGCTATCGCGGCTTGCAGCTGCGCCCGCTCTGCCTCGTCACGCATCAGCTTCTCAGGAACGCCGATCTTTTCAGCGGTGTAGATCGCCGCCTCTTCGGCCTTAACAACAACGTTCGTAACCTGTGGCCCAAAGCCACCGTTAAGCAGCTGAAGGAAACGCGCCACTCTCGCAACGTCTTCATTGTGCTGGGCTTGGGCTAGTGGCGAGATGTTCTGAACCTTGATTTCCTTACCGTTGACCATCGGTAGTTCAAGGTCACCGCGCCGCTTCAAGATATGGATTACGCGGCGGATCAGCGGGGTAACCAGTTCCGTGTTCAAGCGCCCGTATGCTGACCCGACTGTGCGAGCCAGATCAGCCATCCGCTCATGCACCTCGCGGGCACTCATCGGTGTGCCTTCAGGCGTTCCAAGCGTTTCGTTGAAAAGCGCCTTGCGAACGTTGTGGCGATACTCTTTTAGGCTGAACTGGGCCGCATCAAAGTTGCTGGGCGACTGAAGAGGCTCCAGGCCCCTCGATGCCGGCGATCGGGGTATGATCGTTCCCGGTATAAGCTGAATGGTTTCGGGGTTTATGATGCCGTCGTCATCAGCTTGCCACATGCCGGTGATCGACATGGCTAGGTTTTCAAGGCCCAACTCGACAAGAGCGTTTAACGCCCTGACATCTCCCATGCAATTGAGAAGCGGTCCCCTGCCGTAAGTCTCCCCTGACTGCTTAGACCAGCGGAACGGTAGAAGCGGGTTACTGCCCTCACCAACAAAACGGCCTTCAAGAACAACGGATGCCGGGTCTTTTATGACAACCATGAAGTTATAGGTTTCCGTGCCTATCTCTTCCCAGTCACGCTTTACGCATTCAATGACAAAGAACTTATATTCCTTGTCGCGCTCCCCCTTCCCTTTGATGTCGTTGCTGAACTTACCGTTCGGCCAGATAACCCTCATCTGCTCGTAGGTCAGCTCGCGGTGCCGGTACACCTTGTCGGGGTTTCCATAAGGACCGTTGCGGAGAACAACTTGCTGCTGCGGGATCGCCGTAAAGCGCAGAGGATTGATAATATCCCCCTCTTCAACGCCGAGTACCGCCGTTCCTACCGCAAGATCGATGTAACATTCATGCAGTTCCTGATTCAGATTGGACTGGTTCATCGATTCCCAGACGTAATCTGAAACTAAATCCAGTTCCTCGTTTACCCGCTGCTTCTCTCTCTCTTCGATCTCAGAGCCAGCAACAAGGCTAAACCACCGGGCAAAAGGTGGTGTCATGCCGGCTTGCATGCGGGATGCAAATTCCGCGGTGGATTCAACCGCAGTCGAATCGAAAATCTCGTCCGTCAGGCTTTGACCTGGCGCGGTGTCATAAAAACGAGTGCGCCCCGGCATCGCCAGCTTGTAACACTCGTCCCACCGCTCAATCCAATTGGCCCGCTCGGATATCCCAGCGTCAAAATCTTTGATTAGAGATTCAAGAGTGTCCATTAGTATGGTTTGCCAATATATCTTTTTGTTTGTTTCTTCTCGTCGTCTACCTTCATTTCATTCCCTAGTCCTTTGGGTGAACCAATCATCGGACGCTTGGATTTTTGTCGGCCTCTGCTTATTAACCTGCTTCCGCCTTTAACGGCCCATGCCGCGGCCTGTCGCGCAATTAATGCTCCCATTGCGCTAGAGCCCAAACCGCTTGAAAAGCCGTGAAGCGCCAAGGAACCCAGTACTTTCAAGGTCTTCAGAAAAGAGAGAGCGCCGGCCTTTTTTGTCTGTAGGCTGTCTGTCAGCTATTTCTTGGGCATGGTCTTTTTCACTCTTTACGCTTTCACGCTTGCCTACTATTTTCACGGAATCAGCAAGGCGGCCTTGGGTAGCTGTTTTACCGAATGAGCCCATTACAATATCCCTATTAAGGTACCGTAGGCCCAGGGAATCCTTGGCCTTCGTTCTCATCTGAAAACAGAGAACGCCGACCGCGCATGTTTTTCTTACGCTGCGCAGCCTCTTCTTCTGCCGCCTTTTCATCGTCGGCAATACGCTGGGCGGCCTCACGTTCCAGCCTTAATTCATAATCAGATTTTGCAGGAACCTTCGGTTTACTGCCGAACATACCGCCCATTTTGGTCACCCTTTAAAACGAGACTTTCCGCGCCACGCTTCTTTAAGGCACAAAAAAGCCGCCAAGGGGTATGCACAAGTAAATTAAAACCAATGAGATGGCAGATTTGCGAGGTGCAAACCATGAGAACGCGGGGGTAGTAGATCCGCTCCGCTCTTGCCTGCACCTTCAAAACAGGGCCACGCACATAACATTGCGCCATCAGCTGCTCTGGATGGGGAACAACGCTAACAACCATCCCGTCCCAGCCGGGATCAACCAGAAGATAGTGACCGCTTTCCTCGTCCAGCCCGAAAGCGCGGACGTGGCGGAACCCCTTCTTTAATAGCTTCTGGCCGGGGATCATCGCGGGTGCATCGGAAAAGGCGACGAACCACTCTCTTACCGGCCTTTCATCGTAATGCTGCTGCACGGCGGCGGGCAAAGAAGTTTTTAGGTGGCTTGGCAACGAAGGGCTGCAACGGGCGAGCCGGGCGTATCAAATCCCGGCCTTCTCCTGCCCCCAGAAGGGCATATTGCAACGCATCGTGAGGATGGGAAAATCTGTTCTTATTCGGGCGGTCGTCGTATCGCTCACCAGATACGCGCAGCCTCTTGTAATGATAACCCGACTCAAAGCCCGTCACCAATGTCGGACAGTGCTTTTTGTCGATAACAAAGGCTGGCATGCCGTCAACCATGCGCCCAAGAACCGCATTCACGGACTCAACGCGGATAACAGGGTCGTTGCTGGGGGCAGGCATACAATTCAAGCCAGCTGCCCGGAATATGTCGAACGGTGTCCGCTCGTCGGTTTCAGCCCTGTGGTCACCAGCCGGATCGCCGTAAAACGCTATATCCTGGGTCAGGAAGTTTTCAGAGCAAAATAATTTCAGAAGCTCGGCAAAACGCTTGGCTCCCATGTTTTGGGCCACCAATTCCCGCAAGCACATCCATCTAAGGCCAGCACTCTTCTGAATAAAGACCGCTGAAGGTGTCAGGCCGAAATCGATGCCACAGACTATCGGCTGCGGACCGGGGATTAACTCGTCCTTGGCAACGTGGGTCTTCTCGTTGAAACCCTCATAAACCGGCTTGCCGTCAGAGGTGGAACCCAGCTTGTTGAGGACGTAAATATCGATCCAACTCTTCAGCTTGCCCCGGATCATATTCGAGTAATAGTTTGCCGGCAGATTCTTGACGTTTTCAGCGTTCTCGTTCTTCACATAGCCGGTAACGTCACCGTTCTCGTCAAATGTCTCAATCATCCCCGGTGGCTGGGTGAAAAACTCCCAGTTATCGGGCTTTACCAGCATTAACGCCTCAGAATGAGAGATATGGTCCGGAACCGGCGTCTCTCCGGACATTATCGGCCACCAATGCTCATGCTCCGGTGCGTTCGTGTCCATAATCACGCCACACCATGTCAATTCTGCGCCATATTTGGGGCTGGGGAACCTGCCAACCCGGCTGGTGGCAGCATCGATGATGCTTTTGCTGATTTCACGGGCCTCATTGACGAAAACCCCGGTCAATTCCAGCGATAACAGCTTCTTAACATCGTCTGGCGTGTCCAGAGGCAAGAAAAGTACCTCCAGATCGATATCCCCACGCTTGATATGGTGGGTAAATGGCGGCGACCAGCGGAATTTGCCCCACTTCTCCTCCGGAAACCATTGCAGCCAGGTCGCGATCGTCGTCGTTCGCAGCTCAGGGTTGGTATTTCGGATTACCGCCCACCGGGTTCTGCGTATCCCATCAGATCCCGGTGCCTGTTGGATAGCGCGGCGGAAAATCTCAATACAATTCGCAACCGATTTGCCGGAACCTACAGGGCCGCGGATGCCCCTGACAAAAGCATCCGACTTCAGGAAGTCAGAGCAAATATCGCCACTGCTTTTGTACTCTAAATCCTTATTAGACAACGTACTGCCTGTAGGACCGCTCGAACTCTTCTTCCAAGCCAGCACCTAAATGGGTGTTGTAGTGCTGTTTCCAGTACCTCGCCATGCCGGCAGAGTCCTGATGTCCAGGCAGCGATTGCGGCACCCGGTAATAATGCACCCTGGCCATCGCAGCGGCATACAGCAAATTCCATTTCAATTGCTCGGCAGACGGCTCACCAACTGACAAATCCATCAACTTCTCAGCCAGATCAGCCCGGTAATCTACATAATTACCCCAGATGTCGTTGTGAGTGTCCGGCTCCATCTGGAAGAACCCCAGTGCAGGACCGTCGTCTAGCTGACGCAAATAAAATAAATTGCTCTCGTGGATCGCAGTTCCCACCAAAAGGTGGACCGCTGATACAGAGTGCATCTCAAGATGCCGACAGGCAGGGATTACTACCTCTGTCTGGAAATCCTTAACTGACATCATTTCTTTTTAGACTTCCCTTTCTTCTTCCCGTAAGGCTGCGTAACAACCCTTCCGTTCTTGATCTTGGACGGCATTGGTATCTCCTATGAAGATGGGATGGCTTCCTTTCCATCAACCAGACGCTTCAAATCCCACTCCAAAACACCGGGACCAAGAGCATCTATAATCCGGTCACACTCATAGTCAGACACATGGTCTTCCCTGTAATGAGCCATGTGGACCTTCCTGACTACTTCCCGCAAACGCTGTAAATCCTTGAAACTCAATGTCGTAATGAAACTCATGAGAGGTTTACCTTTTCTGGAAGTCGTGCGTGTGGTGGTGGTTTATAGAGTTTGGAACAAACGGTTTTAACCCCGCGGGGGGGGGGGGGGGGGGGGGGGGGGGGGGGGGGGGTTAACTGGCGCTGACCAGACAAAGGCACCCCTACCCCCCCTATCGAATCCTAGAGGAGAGAGAGGACTAACCAATGTCGATAGACACATTGAGGTCACCAACAACACCAACCATCGACTTCTCTACAGGCTTGTAACCAGCCCTATCCAAGATATCCTGGGCTGCCTGAAGACGCACATAAGGTGAGTTCGCATGAAGTGATAGATCCTGTACTACACTCAGCGATGTAATAGCAGCCACCTTCAGCCCCTTATTCACACACACGTCAATATAGGCTTTCACCTTGTCAGACTGGAGGTTCCTTGTAGCCTGCACAGCTGCACTCTTAGGAGCGTAACCAGCCTTCAAGGCAGCCTCTTCCTGTCCAGTACCCGGTATGAACAAGTTATCGACAAAAGCCTTCTGCTTGTCTGTCAACTCACGGCCTGCATCCTCAATAGCCTGTCTGTCAGCTGCAGTTACATTCCTAGTCATCTGATCCAATCCTTACCAAATCCCCCCCTTACCCCCCCTTTAAGGGTGCTGTCAGATTGCTGTCAATTGCACAAAGATTAGCCCTTGATATCCTTGCACTTTGTAGATGAGACTATGCCACATTCGAGGATAGATTGCTCTTCATAATTAGAGATTTGGTATCCAGTAGATAATAGAAAAGAGGGCACTCTGGCAGAGAGCTTCTTTGGACCCAGCCCTTACTACGTCGCACGTCTTCACGTCGGCGTCTCGGATTTCCCATTTCTTTCCCTCCCTGTTGCTTGATCGCTGACTCTGACCCGTACTGACCGACTAGCGGACGGTTGATTCCATGCCCTCCAGCTGCCTTGCAGGCAGGTCGGGCTGAGAACCGCCAAGGGTTTGCAACTACTTTATCGGTTCCCCCATACCTAAGCTTTCCAGCCAGCCGTTGGCTGGGGAAAGCTTGGTTGGTCCCCCCAATAAAGCAGTGGCAAATCCGCAAGTCGCTCAGCAGCGGGAGTCATCGTTCAATCAACTGGGAGTTAAAGCCATGAAAAATACCATCGACTTCTCCGCTTCGACGAGCGCCTACGTGCAAGGTTGGATCGTCAAAGCTCTCTGCCAGAGCGCCTGGCAAGGATTAAATTCAATGGAGAAAAACGTCTCTGATAATGGTGCAGAGGCACGGGAAATCTTCGAAAAGGGCGAAGAGTCCACCGAGATCGGCAATGCACGCCTCAACGAACTGGAAAGGTATAGCAAACGCTCCGAAGAGCAGCAGGCCGAATTCCAGAGCCTTCTCGACATTAATAAGGCCAAGTACCGGGAAATCACCGGCAGCGATTGGCAGCCCTACACGTCCAAGAGGAACACTGGCAAATCCCAGAACACGACCAACAGCTACTGGGCGAAACAGCTCGACCTCAAAAAGAAGACGGGGTAACAGCCATAAAGAGAGGCACCGTGAGTGTCTCTCTCACTTTTTTATCACTTAACTAGGGAGTTCATCATGTTACTGGAAATCTTCGTCATGGGCTTGATTGCAGCACTGGGATTGCTCTTCTTGCTCTTCAAAATCGGAACACCAAGGAAGATACTCGCCTTTGACTGGCAGATCGACATTGCACTTACTGCCCTGCTTTGCGTCGTCATGGCCGGCACTTTTACAGGCATTATGATCGGACTGATAGCAGGTGCCATCATCAGTGTCGTGCTATTCTTTATGAAGCTGAAAGTAGGTGCAGACAGGCTCACCTGGCGTGGGTGGAAGAAGGAAGAGGCGTAATGGAATCTCTAGCTTTGGCGCTGGAACAGGCTTTTGAAAAAGAAAAAGAGAGAAAGAAAAAGGTAGAAACTCCAAGTACCTCGATCAAGGAATTTGACGCTAGTCTACTCCCTCCTGTGTTGAATCCAATCGTGGGACGCTCCACACCCAAACCTCACCAAAACATCTTCGACGAGATCGATTACGCAAAGGTGTTAGAGGAGCAAGTCCAGAAGACATTAAAGGACAGAGGGTTATGACCTGTCCGATATGCAACGGGACTGGCTCAATCAAGAACCCCGAAAAAGAAGTGACCGTGATACGTCTGGAACGCAACGAATGCGGCCAAATCATGGAGGTCGAAGACACGGAGATTATTGGCGGAATAGATGCCTGTCCGAAGTGTTCTTACGACAGTGAAATCGAATATAAGACAATGAAAGCATAGACCATGTTGTTTCGACTTATATCCCCAATAATTCAAATGATTACACTCGAATTATTTAGAGATTGGCTCCGCAATCGGCCGGCCCGCCCCCGAAGCAAGGACCGCCCGATTCCGGAACCAACTCAATGGGAAGAAATGAAAGAGACAAGGCCAAATTGGTGGACAAGCAGGAACAGACTTCAGCGATGCTTTGAAGCCGCTGTTTTCTTCTGGTTTATGATTTTACTGCTCTATGTCTTTGCCATTTTCGCATAGCACCACCAGAACCAACGCGAACGGCGTCACCTTCTCGATAGAGCCCGCTGGTGGGTGTGGCTTTTATGTCACACCACTAGATCAGTGCAAAAACCCAATCACCAGCATGACCTACTGGTTCGAATACGAATTCCAAGTTGTTGCAGCAATCTGGGATTCGAACTTCTTAGAGATCAATACGGAAGATCTGGCGAGTGAATGATGTCTGTGTGACCAGATGTCAAAGGCTGTCACAGGTCTTAACGACAGGTTCGATTCCTGTCTCTTCCACCTTTCACCTGGAGGACACAAAATGCTTGTCACTCAAATTGCCCTGAAAGAAGACTCAGTTGTGCTAATGGGCATACGAACTAAATGTGCCCACGACATGCTGGTGTGCGGGATTTGCGGTGAAAACCTAACTCCCTTGCACATCAGTTATAACGATTGGCTCAATTTCAAAGCTGAAATGGGTCCGATCTCAATCCCCTTCACCTACAAATAAAAAAGGAGGGGTTTGGCGTCCCAATCTCAGGGATCACGCAAACCCCTCATAGTTCGAGAGAGGAAACGAGAATGCCTTCTTCATCCAAAGTGGACTACTCCGGCGTTACGGATTCTATCATAAAGTTGATGGAAGACGGCACCTTTTTTACCGGCCAAGGCTGGGAGAGTGATGTCCATCACTTACCGTTCAATTTCACAACCGATGAAATGTACCGCGGAATCAACATCATCAATCTTTGGGTAACCCAGATGAATAAGGGTTATCAAAGCATGGGATGGATGACATTGCGCCAGGCGAGAAACATTGGCGCAAAATTAAAGGTGCTGCCGGCTAATGCTCCGGATCGTGGAGATTCAGATACAGGGCAAAAAGGCACAGCGGTCTTTAAGGCAGGAGATGGCTGGATTCCTAGCGAATGGAAAATAGTAACCGGATCGGAAGATTTATACCGCAGCCAGAAAACTGGCGATTACGAAGAGGGAGATAATCTCAGGCGCTCGTATCTCAAGCGTGTGGGAACACTCTTTAATCTCGATCAATTCGACAACCTCCCGATAGAACCTCGGGAAGCAAATCACAAGCCTCTGCCAGAAACAGAGATTAACAATCTGCTAGACAACCATCCGGTTCCTGTTTTTGTCTCACAGAATGGGCGGTGCTATTACGACCCCAGGAAAGATAACATTTACATGGTCCACGAAAACGATTTCACGGATCACAACACCTATCTTCTCACTTTATTCCACGAGCTTACACATTCGACCGGACACAAGAGTCGACTGGATCGCTTCCCGCCCAAGATAGACAAAACCTATTACGCTAAAGAAGAACTGATAGCGGAACTAGGCGCAGCGTTTCTAGGAGCGAGGTTCGGCATTCCAGGCGGAATGGTTCACGCCCACTACCTACAACATTACATCGCTCACTTGAAAGAAGATGACCGAGCGATCTTCAAAGCCGCAGCAGCGGCACAAACCGCTGTCGAGCTATTGCTTGAACAGCAACAACACAGAGAGGAAGCAGCCTAATGGCTACTTACATCAAAATTAAGCTGGGATTTTACAGCACTATGCTGGTCCCTTACACAACCGAAAATTGGGAAATGGCAGGAAAGATGGTCAGTGAATCGACGATGGTTGATACCACCTATGACACTGACCCAAGAACAGGCCACAACGCCATGTATCACTGCAATCATTCTACCTTAACCGTTTCCATTGTCGAAATGGACATGCGTTACGTCTTCGAAAACAGCGATAAGGTCAAAGAATTTTTTGAAAATGAAAACCAGGCTGCCGAAGAAGAACAGATTGAGGAGGCAGCATAATGACCACCATGATGAGCTTAGATCCTCAAAAGATCAAAACATGCAACGACATCAACCCGCGCACAACAAACGGGTCTTACAAAGATTTGGTGGCGAGCATCAAGGCTTATGGCATTCTTGAGGCACCAGCTGTCCGCAAGGTAAATGGACACTACCAAATTGTTTACGGGAACAGGCGTGTCGCAGCTGCAAAATCCCTCAAGCTTCAATCAATCGATTGCCAGGTCATCGATGTAGACGACAACGAAGCACGGGAGATGGCGATATCGGAAAACATGGTTCGAGTGCGCATGCACCCGATGGACGAATACGAAGCGTTCCAAAAAATGGCAGACAATGGTCTGTCGATCAAAGAGATCGCCTGCCGGTTTGCAACCACCGAAAAATGGGTCACCCAGCGTCTAAAGCTTGGGTCGTTACACCCAAAGGTGCGGAAAGCCTATCGTAAGGATGAAATCAATCTAGACGCTTGCATGGCTTACACGCTTTTGCCGGCACAAGAACAAGCTGAGCTTTTGAAATCAGGTGTAACGGACAGCTGGGGTATCCGTAAGACCATCACTGCAGATAGCATCAGTTCGAAGAACGTTGCCTTCAACTTGAAGAAGTACAAGGGCCCTAAAACTGAAGATTTATTTGGCGACGATGTATTCCTGACTGATATCGCAGAATGCATCTCCTTGACCGACGAGCATGTTGAGCAACGGCTAACAGCTTTACGAAAGGAATATGCTTTTGCTTATTCGGTGAAGGTCAACGACTTTTACAACCACATCTATACAATCGATGGCATCAAGTACGAAAGATCATACAGCTCACAGGTCTGGGACTACGAAGAATGTAAATATGTCGGACAAGATATGTCAGCTAAAGAAAAGAAGAAATTCGGTGTACTGATCCTGATGGGGCCACACTGTCGCGTGCAGGAAGAAATAGGCTGGACGGTAAAGACTGTCTCTAAAAGAGAAATAAAAGACAAAAAAGAAGACAGCAAGCCAACAGAAACGAAAAAGCAAAACACAATGCTCCGTCAGGTAGCATCTAATGCCTGGAACAAATTTGCCAATGTAGACGACGCAATCAAGTTTTGGGCAATGAAGCGACCTATGAGCGATTCCAAGAACAAGGAAAATTGCGAAAAATCATTTATCGCTGGTATGGGCTGGGAGCAAGACAGAGATAATTTTGACGCCGATGTTTTGACGATTGCTAAAGACCGCAAATGGAATCTCCGGTCAGTCTGGACACCCGACGAAGAATTTCTGTCAAAGTACCCAACCCATGTGCTTCGAAAAATTAAGGCAGAAATCTGTGCAAAAGCGCCCGATTTCAAGACAAAGGGTGAAGAATTAGCCTATGTTGTCAAAGCCTTCGCAGATGGAAAAGGAAAAGATTGGCTACCGAATGTCCTACGAAAAAGCCGATAAGCATCACCAGCACTTGGATTGCATAAAAACTCATCTTGCAGAAAATCGTATCTCTACTGATACGGCAGCAAGAGAAATTCAGAAACTCGGATATTCCTTCACAGACGCCTGGAAAATGTTACTGGAGGAAGACCTTCCGCCCAAAGTTGTTAAATTAAGATGATCGAAAGTTATCTTGAACAACTTGAAAAAATTGCAGAAGAAACAGGCTGGAATCTTAAAGAAGCCTGCTATGACGCCGGAATTGCTGAAACAACTCTATATCGGTGGAAGGGTGGTAAGACTAGCCCTTCGCACAAAACAGCTCTAAAATTGGCAGAATACATGGCGACTTATCGGACCTAACTTTGACTGCACTTTTCAATGAAAAATTGATTCAGCAGTTTAAAGCACTGCGGATCAAGAAAGGCATCAGCCAACAAGCATTGAACGACCGTGTTGGTGTTGCGGATAACGTAATCGCGAAATGGGAAAACGGACACCGCAACCCAACCGGATTTAATCTTCATTGCTGGGCAGAAGCACTTGGCGCACAGCTGATCTTGGAGGACACCAATGGGCAAAAGCCAAAGGGACAAGGGTGCGCGAGTTGAAAGGAAAATTCTAGCCACCTTCAAAGATCAAGGTCTTGAGGGAGAGAGAGTTGGTTTTCTGCCCGCTCTCGGCATTCCAACCGTCGGCGATTTGGAAATAGAAGGCAAGTCTTACGAAGTTAAGGCCAGGAAAAACGGAGCCGGTTTTTCTACGATCAAAAAATGGTTAGGCGAGAATTACGGCCTAATACTTGTTGAAGATCGGGCGAATCCTTTAATTGTTCTTCGACTTGACGACTTCATTCTCGACCTTAAAAATCAAAAAAATTAAATGTAACGTTATAACATAACGTTTAAAAATTGAGAGAGAGAGAGAGAGATGATCAGATACAAAAATCTGAAGGATCACATCCGCTATATCGCCAATGCTTTCAAAAAGCGCGGCGAATTTTACCGCAAGCGTGGGCTGGAATTGTCGCCAACGACGCACACTTTTTTGTGGTCGCAGCGCCGATATCTGGTTTCGGCGGCTACTCGCGCAGCCTTGGTCTGGGGCAACATCGGCGACGGCGCAGCGCCGAAAGTCGAAAAATGGCACGCCGCGTCGGCGACAAATCGTCTGATTGTCCATCGCATCCAAAACGTGCTCATTGATCACTCGTCAGCTACAATGTCGCGGTTTGCCGTCGCCTGCGAAGACATCGCAAAACGAGAAACGGTGAGGCGCTGTGTCGCTATGGGCGTCGAATTAGGTCTCTTAAAAAAGTGTGACGAAGGTTTTTCGATCACGCCCGAATACGCTGAGGAATTGTTTGACCGCGCCAATCTTGGCGTGCGGCACCCCGACATGGTGGAGTGGGCGCGCATGGTATTAGCGGTAAATCAGGCGGAAACTCTCATTCAACAAAACCGCTACCCACGCCAAGACGACCACCCGCTTGATACGCCGTTGACGATCATCGAAGCAATTGCCGCTGGCCGGTACACGGGTTCAGAAGACGAATAGTGGGAATCAGCTCTCATTTTTTGAGGGCAAATTACCCAATTTGAGTAAGTAGCTCCTCAATTTGAGTAAGTAGCTCCTCAATTTGGGGTGTGCATAACGACGTAATTTAAAAAAACATATGCTATTCTTTTTCTTCGCTCACGTTGAAAGGGAAGGCAGAGGTTGAGCAAAATTACGTCAGTTGATTTGGCGCGTTATAAATTAATTTTTGAACACGCCACGAGCATTGGCATCGACGATGCTGATCAGAAAAGACCTAAAAAATCAGGCAATCGTCTCTGGAGGCTCATCGGTGATCTTATAAAAAAAGATCACGGGTATGAGATCAAATTTCCCCCACGTCCTATTGAAAGAATAGAGGTCAGAAAAGCCTATGTTGCGGCCTATGACATCTTCCACCGCGCAAAGAAGTGGAAGTAGTCATGGGGAAGTTTGGAATAATACCGGAAGAGTTATTTGCTGGCGATTTAAGCCCAGCCCAAATTTCTTTATATGTGGCTCTCAGCCTCTACGCAGATAAAGACGGTTATTGCTATCCCAGCTACGAAACGCTGGCAGGGAAGCTTAACCGGACGAAGGGCTGGGTTTCGACTAACATCAAGTCGCTGGAATCGTCTCAGATCATCAAAATTGAGCAAAGAGGCTGCCAGAAGTACGGCTTCCGGCTTCTGCTAACCGTTCAGCCCACTAAACAACCGTTCAGTATACTAAACGGAACCGTTCAGCCGGCTAAACAGAACAATACCAATGAACATAAACACAAGAGAGAGAGACGCTCTCTCACAACAATCCCAGCGGACTTTCGGCTGACAGACGATCTGATTGCCTATCTCAAAAAGGAGAGGCCCGATCTGAACGCTGAAGAATTTCACCAGCATTTTGTCCTCCAATGCGAAGCCAAGGGCTATCGCTACAAGAACTGGAAGTCTGCCTGGAAGGCATGGGTAAGACGCGAGAAAAAATCGAATGCAAAAACAGCAAAAACAACCCGAGAATACGGCGAAGCATGGGCCGACGCCCTCGAATGCAGTGCAACTCCGAACTGAAGCGGCCCATAGGGCCGTTTTAAAGGCCCAGGAGGCCGCATCTCTGCTTGAGCCTACCGCGGATGCCGAAGTGGCGCAGAAACTCGCCACAGTGGCCGCTATGCTGCAATCCAAGCTACCGCCAAAAGAGGTGCGCCAAGGCTACATCAGATTGCTCTCATCCTACCCTCCAGATTTACTTAATCACGCCTGCGAAGCCGTCATCAAAAAATGGAAATATCCATCATTTCCCAAAGTCGCAGATTTCATTGAAGAGATTAAAGAAGAATACGACGATCGCGTGAGAAATAAACTCTGGTGGCAAGAAAGAATCAACGCTTCCGCCTGGTCGGAACCCCCTCCGCGTTCGGCAAGGGGTGCCCGCCCAATCGGAAGCGTTACTGCAAAAATAAAGGAAAAGCTTGATGGCTCTCACAGCTGAACAGATTAAAAACAGATCCACTTACATCGGCGGCTCTGACGCTAAAAAAATAATTTCTGGTGATTGGACAACACTTTACGAGGATAAAGTTCTCGGCATCAGGGAAAATCTTGACGACAAGTTTAACGTTCAGCTGGGTAACGTCACCGAAGAGTTCAACGTCGATTGGTTTACAAAAACCAATGGATACGAACTTGTTGAATACGCCGG
>VTLG01004164.1_pt1 | contig 33755 bp, 50 predicted proteins | sample 4694571 | NCBI WGS metagenome assembly VTLG01 (sample SAMN12604809, study PRJNA352737) | marine metagenome | biome: ENVO:00000447; feature: ENVO:00000209|ENVO:00000569|ENVO:01000036; material: ENVO:00002151; isolation source: viral sequences binned using virsorter ...
GAAAATAGTTATCCACAAGTTATCCACAAAAACTTTTATTGTTGATAAGTTGTTAATAACCCCATAAGCGGATGATCCTGGCACTATTCTCGGCGGATCACATCACACACAAAATATGAGATTTAACTTTGAAAAAAGCAGTTTCTAAAAAAACTTTGAAAAGAACTTTGAAAAAGTCTTATATTATACCATATGAGCGATATAATTAAAAACCCAGCACAACATATGGCTATTGAGCTTTATGCCAAGCAACCATCAATTACGGCTGAAGAAGTAGCAAAGCGTTGCAATATACCTGTTAAGACTGTACATAACTGGCGGCAGAACATTAATTTTGTTGAAGCTATTTATGATAGGTATATGATAGAGTTTGGAGCGGAACTTCCAAGTGTTTTAATGTCTATGGTGCGAGAAGCTAAGGCTGGGAACGTTCAAGCTGGTAGATTAGTTTTAGAGCATAGCGGTAAACTTGTTAAGAATGTTAATGTTACTATAGATAGTCCTTTTGAGAAGTTTTTAAAGAAAATAGACGATATAGAGGATGCCGAAATAGTAGAAGATGATGATGTAGTTGAATTAGTTCAGGATTTACCTGTTTTTGATGATCTTCCACCAAGAAACGAAGAGAATCAAGCTAAAAGAGTAATAAAAGAAAAGAAAGTTATATCAAGGACTGTTGAAGAGGAGTTAAAACGTCAAGAATACAATAAAAAACAAAAAGAATGGTACAAATGGCGTAAAAGAGCTGAAAAAGTTGGAGTAGAACCTCTCAAGAATAGAAGACCAACTCCAGGACAAAGAAAAGAGTGGCAAGATAAGATTATTGCTGCCGAGAAAGCTAATCGCTAAGTTCAAACAATAAATCTTCGATTCTATTAAACCTATCATCCAATTTTGCTTCAATTTTACCTACGCTAACCTTTAAATCTGTAATATCTTCACGATTTGCTTTAACTTTTACTACAGTCTTATCTTGTTCTGTTGCTATAGTTTCCATTTTATTAGTATTAGCGCCGTGCATATAGACTACAGTAGTTGCAGCAGTAATTATAGTTAAAATAGACCCAAGTGATATTTTTTTATCAATCATCGTTCATTCCTCCTCTTTCCATCATTCTTAGAAATTTATCTTTTAACCCATTTCCTGATAATCTTGCAATTATCTCTACTTGAGCCTTAAATATACCATTTAATTTCTTTTGTTCCATCTGAACAAGCTTTTGTTGATCAATTAGCTTAATTATTATTCCTTCAAGCCTTTTAAAGTCCTGGTCCAGCTCAGTCATTAAAGTTGACTGTATAAATCGGTTCTGTTTCCATATAAAAAAGCCAAATGCCATAGCTACCGCAACTGGAATACCAAATTGCTCTAATATTGCTAAAATATCCACTAAACTATAACCTTATCTTTGATTGGATAAGATATAGGTATCAATTGACAATAACAGGACTCTTTACAAACCGAAAAACCACTTGCAGGAAGCCCTAAAACCTCCCAAACATTCCAACTTTCTATTCTGCCTAACCTTTTTTGGCAATCAGGGCAAATATTAGGTGATCCAACACTTACCCATCTCATTTTTAGGTTATTCCCATAAACATTATCCTGTCCGACCCTATGACCTTGCATAATTCCTGATACAACTCCTCGCTTAACATTATTTCTAAATCCTCCGAAGATTCTACCACCGTTTTCGAGGTCGGAAGCAAGGATTCTACCAATTTCTCTATCTGAAATTCCTGCTGCTCTAAGTTTTCTAATTTCTGCTCTAAGCTCTTGACTAAACGAATCAATTGCAAATGAGATTCCAAAAGCAGCCCATTTAAAGAGGGCTTGTTCTTCTTCGTTAAGTTCTTCTTGATTAATTCTTTCTCTTTCATCAGCCATCTCCTTATTTTGAAACTCCTATACGTCTTGTTTTTGTTTTTAAGCTCTTATTTATATGCCTAACAAGAGTTTTATTAACTTTTTTGTCTAATTTAATACTTTTTGGCAGAAAATCTCTTTTAGGAACTCTTGTTCCCGCTTTTATATGGTGTTTTCTTGTAAATTCATTAGATTTTATCCTATATCCCTTTAAATGATTTCCTCCGTAGTTTTCCATCCACACTTCTTCACCTTTATGTCGAATACTTCTTAATAATCTACCTGTATCAATTAGAGGAGGAGTTCTTTGTCTTCCTCTACGCTCTCTTATATCCTTTGTAGACTCTTTTATAAGATTATTAGTAAAATTACCGCTTTTTAAATTTGTTCGAGCGCCTTCGGCGATTTTTTTGGCTGCATTTACTTTTATTTTACGAATAGTTAAAAAATTAGGGTCTTTTTCCATCTTTTTTAACAATTTACCAAAATCAAAATTTACCATTATTGATCTTAGTCCTACGCCTGGCTTAGTTGTCTTCGCCATCTTCCTCTCCCTCTAATAATGATTCTGCAAAATCTTTTCCAAACTTTTTAGCTGCTAAAATACGGAAACCTTCCGTTTCTAATATAAATTGAGCATATTCTTCAGCCCAACCTTCAGGATTTGCTATAATGTCTTCTATTTTACTCTTCGGTAGGCTCGGTTTGAAGTCCTTGAGGTTCTTCAATTTCTTGACGAGCTTGACTAAAGATTGACTGTTTTTTGTTTTTTTGTTTATTTTCGTCAATTTTCTTCTCTGCTTCCTGTAAAGTTAAATCTTTATTATATTCTACCATAAGTTCAGCTGGTGATACTAAATTTAATCCTAATCTATGATTATCCAAAAGAATTTGATCTTGAACCGTCATTGGATAGTCAGGTTCATTAAAATCTATTTTTAACTTTTCAGGTAAAGAAATATTTCGTGAATTTGCTATATTTCTTTCAATATGATACATTTTATGCTCATAAAGCATCCATAAAGCTAAATCATCCTGATAATCTTGGAAACTTTCCAAATCTTTAATCTTTAAGGCAATTCCACTTGGTGTTTCACCACCATCTTGTGCAAATTGAACAGATAAGTGGTTATTTTGTGCTACAAGTTCCATTTGAAACTTAACATTCTCAATTACCTTGTCAATATCACCTCCAGGAGATTTTATATCATAATTTCCATTTTCAGGTAGCTCTAATATAACATCTGAACCAAATCTTTGGTTATTAGCTAAATCTGCTCCTGATACTATAGGTTGTCCAAACATTTGGAATCTTAAACCTAATTGCATTTCAGTCATTGTAATATTTATATGCTCATTAGCATTACATATATCATTTGCGCCTTCAACATAAAAATCATCACATTGATGCTCTCTATGAGTAAAAACAAAAGGCAAACAATCATATCCGTGATTTCTTTGCTCTAAAATACTTCCACTTTCATCAAATATAACATATTCTTTTTCATTCCAATGTATATATTGAAGTTGGTCATCGTTTACAGAGTCAGATGCATAACTCATAAGAGGATAAGATAAAGCTATAGGTTTAAATGGGTCATCACCAAAAAATGGATGGAAAAAATATATTGGCTGATAATCAAAATAAGGCATATCCTCATACTCTTCCATCATAATTCTTACAGCTACACTTCCAATTAACCTTGTCATTCTTTCGATATGTTTCATTTTTGAGTCTTTTAATACAGTAAGTTGATCATATCTTTTGCTAACATTTCTGTCCGCACCAACAGTATAAATTCTTGACATTTTATTTATAAACTTTTTGGTTATATTAGCTTCGTAGGGAGGAACTTCTCTAAAAGCATCTAAATCAAATCTGTTTATTATATATCTATGAGTTGCATTACCATTGTAATAATCTAATAATTTATTAACATACTTTTCTCTATAATGAGAATTTCTTACTTTTAATTTTTTCAAACTTTCCTGTATTACATTTTTTGACTCATCGTATATCATCTGTTCCTCACTTTGATTTCTCTGTTTTTAATTGGAAAATGGTTAATAAAAAAGTATCTTAATTGATCGCATCCGTGATCGTGATGACCATCTTTAAGTGGTTCAGCCTTTAACTCTTTTCCGTCCTGCACTTCAGGATACCTATAACCCTCCAAATCTTCAGCCATTCCTATACAATTGTTATTTAAATGCAAATATCTTTCACCATTAGCATTTTCTATAAAACTTCGTACGTGATTTATACCTGCCGATATACTTCTTGAAGCTTTATCTGTAATTGTTTTCACATTAATACCTTTTTTTCTAAAAATTTCTATATCTCCTACACCTGACTGTCCTTGCGCCTGTAATCCTGCTGGATCACCATAATATCTTGCAACTTTATATTTTTTTGCCTTTATTCTTTCAATAAGCTCATCTGTTTTAATATTGGTTTCGTGTATTATCTCATCTATCATATTTATATGCCACTCACCATTTACCCTGTACGTTTGATACCATCCCACAGAAGGCATCCTGTACCCAAAATCAATACTACAAAAAGTAGGAAGATATGGATTATAAGGATAGTAACCGACATCAAGATTCCTGTCAAAAGGATAAACCCTACCTTCAAAAGATGTAAACTGTGCGCCATACTCCTGGTCAAAAAGCTCTTTAGACATATTTCTCTTTCTTTCAACAAGAAATTGATCACCTTGCCCTTGAGAAAAAGCATATTGGTTATCCCAAGATGGCGCTTGATGAGATTCCCAAAGTTCGTCAGTTTTCCCAAGTAAGAATAAATCATATAACCAATTAAATCCTTCAGGTGTGGAAATAAATATTCCTTTACCTTTTCTATCTGAAAGAGTAGGAGATAAATACATATCCCATATTCTTGGTTTTACCTTAGCAGCCTCATCAATTATAAGCAAGTCAAGCCCTTCACCTACTAAAGAATCAGGATTATCTGCCGATTTAGCTTCTACAGTAGTTCCCCATTTAAATTTAATGTATCTTTCTTTTTCAGAAGCCTTTACTATATCGTTTGAATGTCCAACAACCATAAGTTGCCATATTTCTCTAAACATTAAGTCGGCTTTATCATACGAAAGTCCTACCAACCAAATACGTTTGTTCGGCTGGGAGGCGTAGAATGTCGCTTCCATTGCCGATGCCGTAGTCTTCCCGAAACGCCTCCCACAAACCATTACAAAAAATCTTGCTGAGGTTTTGGTAGGAAAATGCAATTTCTCTTGCCCAGCGTGAGGTTTATAACCTAAATAATCGAACCATTTTTTTTTGTAATTATTTAAATCTTGCATTTTTACACCATTCTAATTTAAGTTACAATGTATGTAAAACGCAAGATATTGTGTTTTTGAATTAAAAATATACAAGATAAAGGGGGCAGTATGTCCGAAGAAAATAAAGTATCAAATGAAACAGTCGTGGATAGTGGTGCAGAGAATGTTGCTCAGGATTTAGCTCAATCTGAACACATAGCAGAAAGCAAAAAGTATAGAAAAAGAGCGCAAGACGCTGAAAAGCAGTTGTCTGAACTACAGCAACAATTAAAGGATCAAGAAAACCTTAAATTGAAAGAAAAAGAAGAATTTAAAACTTTATATGAAAAAGTTTCTTTAGAAAACGAAGGTTTATCTAAAGAGGCTGGAAAATGGAAAACATATGAAGAAAATAAAAAAGCTTCTTTATTAGAACAGATACCTGAAGATAAGCGTGAACAATTTAAAAACAAAGATTTAGAAACTTTGGAGCTGGTAGTATCTACAATTGCTAAACAGCCTTCACCTGAGCCACAAGTTAGAGGAACTGTAAAAAGTCCTGCTAAAGATGTGACTGGTTGGGCTGATATGAGCAAAGCTGATAAAAAAAGCAATTGGAAAGATATATTGGCACAGTATACAAAAAATAAATAAAAATCCTACTTGAAGGTCGCGTTTGACAGTTGATAGAGGATTAGATTCGGAGAGATAAATGGCGACAAGTATAGGTTCGGCAAACCCAGTTGCTTCTCAAGCCTCAGATACTGAATTAGCAGTATTTATACCTGAGATTTGGTCAGCAGCTGTCAGAGCATCATTTAAGAAAAACTTAGTGATGACAAATGTAGGAACAGATTATAGTTCTTTAGTTTCAGCAGGTGGTGATACAGTTAATATACCATCAGTTGCAGATGTTGCAGACGCAGCTACTAAAGCTCCTCACGTTCCTGTTAACTACACTAATGCAACAGAAGACAGCATTGCATTAGCATTAACTTCACACAAATATGCTTCAGCAATGGTTGAAGATATGGGTGTAGTACAATCAAGTTCAGATCTACTTTCAATGTATGCAGATTCTATTGGCTATAAATTAGCTTTAGGATTTGAAACAGAAGTAGAAACTGCTCTTGCATTAACAACAGAATGTATTAATATTGCAGGTAACACAACAGCAAAAACTATTGATGCTCACACATTAGCGCATATGAGCAAAGTTGTTTTAGAAAATAATTGCCCACTTAATGAGTGTACACTTATTTTAAATCCAACTTTATATGCTTCATTATTTAGAATAGATGATTTCATTCATATTTCTAAAACAGGTATGACTGATGTTCCTAATGGAACTGTTGGTTCTGTGATGGGTATGAATGTAGTTCTTTCTAATCATATCACATCTACAAATCATAATGATGCTGTAGATTCTGATGATGGTGCTTTAACTGATGGTAATGTATTAGGTGGATTCTTACTTCACAACTCTGCATTAGCGTATGGTTTCAGCAAAGCTCCTTCAGTTAGTTCAGAGTATGACATTGATTATATTGCGCACAAATTAGTGGGCGATTATATCGGTGGAGCTAAATTAGTTCAAGATGCAAGTCAAACTAAATGTTGGGGAATTGTAGAAGAAGGAACAACTTCTTGGTAAGCAATTAACTAAGTTAATAATATATGGGGAGGCTTTATGCCTCCCTATATTCAACAGGAGATTATATGAAAGATTGTAAAGTTATATTTAGAGGAAACAAAGTTCCTTCAGGAATGACACTTAATGTTGAGTGTTTTATTACTGCAAAAAAATTAGAAAATTTAGAAAAAGACGGAAGATTTGATATAGAGGTTATAGAAAAATCTAAACCTAAACCAAAAGCAAAACCTAAAAAGAAAAAAGCACCTAAGAAGGAGGCTTTAGATGAGTAGAGATGGAGTAAGCAGAAGTAGTAAAAGAATTATAAGAGTTACACCTACACTTGATACAAGTGCTTATGCTAATAATGATGTTTTTTTTAATTCAACAGAAATACCAAGAGCAGTTATAGAAAAAGGTGGTTGTTCTAAATTATTAGGATTAACAATATTAAATGAAGATGATGTAGCACACGATTTTGATTTGATTTTTATGCAAGTATCTTCAGATTTAGGAACAATTAATGATGCTGTAGGTAGTAATAGCAAATGGACTAATGCTTTAGCAAAAGCAGCAAAAGTATTAGGTGTTATTAATATAGATTGGAGTCAAAATAATAATGACTTTGTAAATAATCTTATTTATACACAAGGTTCAGGTGGTGGTCCAAATACAGCAGGAGAAGGAATACCTTTTTTACTTCAAGCAGAATCTGATTCAACATCAGTTTATGTTGCAGCAGTAAGTAGAGGTGGTACTCCAACCTGTGCAGCAGATGATTATGAATTAATACTACATATAGAAGATTAATGTCTGAAGTAGAAGAAAAAATTGATAGAAATGGTAAAGGTAGTTTATACAGGATTCCTGTTGGTGATCCAAAGTATAAAGAAAACTATAATAGAATTTTTCGGAAAAAAGATGAACAAAGATTTAATAGATAGCATTAAGCAGCACGAAGGTTATCGTAGCAAAGTATATAAAGATAGTTTAGGTATAGATACTATAGGTTACGGCTTTGCAATAAAAGATTTAGAATTAGATGAAGATATATGCGACATAATTCTTGATAGGAAAATTAAAGAATTAGCCACAAGAGTTAATCGAACATTTTCTTGGTATAGATATATGCCACAAACAATAAGAGATGTCGTTATGAATATGTGTTATCAATTAGGTGTAGGAGGTTTTTCTAAGTTTAGGAAAACAATATCCTTTTTACAAAACAAGCAATTTCACGATGCCTCAGAAGAAATGCTTGATAGCCTTTGGGCAAGACAAACACCTAATAGAGCAAAAGAATTGAGTAAAATAGTAAAAGAGGCAGAATAATTGGCAAAAGGTGTCGTTAAACGAATAGTTGTAACACCTGACAAACATTTTCCTCTTCACGATCAACCTTCTATAAACGTCTTAAAAAAGACAATAGAAATAGTTAAGCCTGATGCTTATGTTGATTTAGGAGATGTGGGAGAATGGTCAGCGTTTTCAGCTTGGAAATATAAACGTAAAAAAGCACCACCTCTTGAATTTTTAATAGAAGATTTTGAAAAAGACGTAAAAGATGTCAATGCTGGTATGGACCAAATTGACGAATCGCTTGATAAAGTGAATTGTGAGGAACGCTACATAACAGAAGGTAATCACGATAACTGGTTAAATATGTGTGTAGAAAAGTATCCTTATATACCTCAATATAAGTTTAAAAATGCAGTAGACTTAAAAGGTAGAGGTTATAAGTATATTCCCTTTGGAAAACACTTAAAATTAGGTAAATTATACCTATATCACGGACATCAATATGGTGGTCAATACCATACAGCTAACCATTTGCGTAAACTTGGTTGCAATGTAATGTATGGGCATTGGCACGATTTACAACAAATGTCTGCTACTCATATGGATGGACCTAAGTCTGCCTGGAGCATCGGATGTTTAAAGGATATGGCAGCAGAAGCTAATGACTGGCTTGATCATAGAAGAATTAATTGGTCACACGCTTTTGCAATAGTAGATTTTTATAAAGGTGGACTTTTTACAGTTCATATTATACAAATTATAAATGGTAGAACTTCTTTGTGGGGTGAGTTAATAGATGGGAATAAAAAGTGATAATACCTAAAATGCTTATAAACGCAGTAGCAACTGCACTAACCAAACATTTTAAGTTAGACAAAATTATGTCTTATGTATTTGAAGATAACGAATTAGACAAAGAAGTTAAAAAACTCAATAAAAGAGTTAATATTTTAGAACATATAATTTTAAAAAAGGAGAAGTAATATGTTAGATTTTTTAGCAGACAATGCAAGTTTATTAATAGGTGGAACAGGTGGAGGAATTGTACTCTACATTTTAAAAAAAATACCAAATGATGAGATATGCGCTTGGGTTGAAGGAATTACATTTACAGCAGGTAGATTTATGACATTGGGTTTAGCACAATGGAGATTTACTAAAGGTGTATGGAATAAAACTATTGAGCCTTGGTTTATAGATTTATTTGATAATTTTATAGGTGGAGCTGTAAGAGGTTTAATTAGAGGTTTAAGATCAGATAACTAATGGGAAAACTAAAACTTAAAGATAATTTAACTGAGAATCCTCGTTCAATATTAGATGAGAACGATGATAGAACCGCCTTGTCTTTAAGTAAAGAAACTGTTCGTATTGATGGCTCATTAGAAATTACTCAAATTCCAGCAGGAGAACATAATACTAATCAATTCCTTGTTCTTGATGGCGATACAGTTAAAACAAGAACTGGAGCTGAAGTATTAAGTGATATAGGTGATGAAGGTGGAGATGTTACTCAAGTTACATTTGTGGCTGATGATTTAGGTAGTGCTACTGATACAGGTGGTAGTGCCGATTTTTTAATTTCAGGCGGAGAAGGTATAGATACTACTGCAAGTGGTGTAACAGTTACTATATCAGGAGAGAATGCTTCCACAACAAATAAAGGTATAGTAGAACTTGCAACAACTGCTGAAACTACAACAGGAACAGATACTGCAAGAGCAGTAACACCTGATGGATTAAAAGATGGTTATGAAGGCTCTGCAAATGTAGTTACAACAGGTGCATTAGATAGTGGTAGTATTACAAATGGATTTGGTAATATAAATAATGGAACAAGCACATTAAGTACAGGTGCTGCAACTTTAGATCATTGCACAGTAGCAGGAGATACTTTAGTTGATAGTGATTCAGATGATAACTTATTACTGTTAAGGCAGACTTTAAATTCTCCAAGTGGAGATAATGCAGGAATGGCTGTTGAGCAGTATGCTATGATTAAATCTATTCTTACTGATACTGATAGTGCAGGATGGGATTCTGTTTATCATATGAATCTTGTTACTGGTGCAGCAAGTAAGTTTAGTGTTGATAAAGATGGTAACGTTACAACAGCAGGAACTATAACATCAAGTGCTGGTGTTTCTCAAGGTCCTAATACTTGGGCGCATTCTTGTGGTGGATATAAAAATAATAATTCAAGTTCTACAATTTATTACTTTCAATATTATCCGAATAGATATTTTTGGGGTAATTCAGAATCATCACCAACAAGCGTGTCTTATACAGATGCTTATGCAGCAGAATGGCAATCACCAGCGGCAGGTAAATTAACTAAAATAGATGCTATGGTAAGGGCTTCAGGTGCAGCAGATGATTGTACTTTTTATGTTTATAAAGCAACACCTTCAGCAGGAGGTAATAGCAGTTTGTCATTAACATTAATAGGCGATAGTGGTTCTTGTGGTATAGATTCAACAACTGAAACATTTTATAAAAGTGCTGCAATAAGTAGTAGTAATACATTTTCAGCAGGAGATTTGCTATTTGTTATGTTTAAAAAAGATAGTAGTAGTGCTTCTACTACGCACACTTTTACAATAACTATTAGTGGAGAATATACATAATGGATAAAATATCAATAGATGATTTATATAAGGCAGATGCAGATGGTAATCCAGCCATACCTGAAGAAGAAATAGTTAAAAAATTAAATGAAATAATAGATTGGATAAATAACAATGGCTGATTCAGTATTAAATAAGACATTATTAGAATTTTATAAAGGAATATTAAAAGTTGATGATAATACTAATGGTATAAACGCAGATGACGAAGTAGTGGCTGATGGAAATGGTGGAACTTCACCTTTATACTTATCTACCACAAAAACATCAGTTAAACCAGCAAGTAATAATACTAATACATTTAATGTAACACAAACTGACGGAACAAGCTGTTTTAAGGTTGATACTACTAACAATAAAACAATGTTTGGCGCAAGTAATACTAATGTTGGAACAGGAGAGTTTGTTTTTAGTGGCTCTAATATTGATCCTACAGGAGCTGGTTATCATATGGCTATTCCTTGTGGTGGAACATATTTAGGTGGAGCAACTGATGAATTAGATTTAGGAAACGGAACAAATCCTGCTACAAGTTTAGATATATCAGGATTAACAGAAGATACTGATGTTATACATTATTATTGGTATCATATGAATACAATTAATGTTACACAAGTAGATTGTTTTGTTGGAAGCGAATCAGGAACGCCAACCTGTAATTTTAATTTATTTAACTATACATTAGATAAATCTAACGGTGGCGGAAGCGGTGATTTATCGAGCGGAAATAGAATCGCTTGGTCAGCAACACAGGCAACTTCAGCAACTGCAATTAATTATTTAACAACAGCTGTAACAGGAGATAACTGCAACGCAGGAACGGTAACAGTAGCAACAATAGAAGCAAGTGCAGATGTGTTATTACACGCAAAAGTCTGCGTTAAATATCACATAGTTTAGGAGAAAATATGGCAAGTTTAAAATCAGAATTAAAAGTATCAACACCAAAAGAAGATTTTTCTTTTGTGCAATCAGAACCTTACAATGAGGTTTTTACAATTAGAAAACAAATAGACAATTCAGATGGGTTTATGGTTTTGTGGAGTGCTTCAAAAACAACAGGAACATATGGTTATAATGACATTAAGTCTATGGTTATTAAAAACACAACACAAACACCAATAGAGCTTCAATTAGTTGGTACTTGGTATGAAGGAAGTACAAGTGCAACATTAGATACGCAAAGCGCTAATAGATATGTAAGTTGGTTATTAAAAGGTGGAGAATTTATTTATTTACCTGGAATTAGAATGGTTGGTTATGATTCAGATAATTCTGCTGCTAATGCTGGTAAAGTTGAAGGTGAAGCAGGATATGATACTGCCACAACATTAAAAGTAGATAGTACGGCAGATGCTGATAATGTAACAGCAACAGATAATGTTGTAGGAAGTGCTACTAATACTACTGTTTATTTAGAGCCATACACAGACGCTTCAAATTGTACTGCTAATTTATTTGTAGTTGGAGATTATATTAGAATAGACGATGAAATTATGGAAGTAACTGCTATAGGGGATAAATCTGATCTTGCTAACAACACATTAACAGTTATAAGGGGAGTTAAAGGTTCAACAGCAGCAACAGATGCAGCAAATGAAGATCCTATAGAGTTTCCTATATTTAACACTCAAGAAGCGTATAATAAATATACGTATCTTCAGACTAATAATTCAGGAAGATTGACAACATCTAATCTTTTAGGTTATGGTAGAAACTTAATAGATGCTTGTACTGGTATAGTTCCTGGCTCACTTGCTATTAAGTTTTATACAAAAGGTTATCAAGAATTAGGTTTATCAGGAATTACACCTAACACAGATTCAGGGTTAACTGCTGGAACTACTTATCAATTTACAATAGCGGTAGATGGTGGTAGTGCTTATGATTTAGATTTAGCTGTTGATAGCTCTAATACTAAATTTGGTGGAACTAATGGAATTATAAGTAAATTAAACGCTATATTTACAACACAAAGACAAACTTCAGGAAGTAATTTATTTGAAAAAAGTGTTACTTGTTCTATAGTAAATGGAGATATTAGATTTACTTCAAACAATAGGACAAGAGCAAGTGCTGTTGCTTTAGGAGATTCAAGTGGTGGTGATACTGATATTTGGGGTGTAGGTAGAATCCCAGCGGTAGGAAGCGTAAATACAGCGGTAGCATCAAGAATACCAACTGATACTATTCTTGATAGAGCTGGTTTTAATGAGATTGCAAATGTAGGTATTTTTTCATATGACGATGGACACGGCAATATAGTTGGTGGCGAATGCTCAGGAAAAATAAATTATGAAACTGGAGCGATAGATATAAAAGGTCCATCCAATGCAGAGCCAATCTTTGATTTTAGACACGATTCTGCTCATAGTGGTGGTAATCACTTCACTAACTATAACGTTATCAGTTCTATATCAGCAAGGGCTATTAACTCTAAAATAAAACCAACAATAGAAATAGTAGGTTTTAACTAATGCCATATAAAAATAAGAAGAAAAAAACTGAAAAAATTAAAGCTAAAAAGAAGAAGTCTAAAAATAGGAGGAAGTAATGGCTACAGCAGCAATATATTGTACACATAAAGAATTAAAGAGAGTATTTCCTCAACTTGATAGTTTTGATGGTAAGAAACAAGTATATGGGTGGAGTTTAGGATTAAGTAATTTCTTTGATAGTAGCACTTTAGATTGTTATTATGCTAACAATACAGGATTAATTACTCAATTATATTGGGATGGAGCAGAAGTTAATAAAATAGCATTTAATACAACTGAAACTACACAAGTAAGTGGAACGATAACCCCTGCTGATACAACTTTTGATGTAGATTCAGGGAGTGGTTTATCTGCAAATGATATAATTAAAATAAATGACGAATATATGAAAGTATATTCAGTAAGCACAAATGAAGTTACTGTTTCTCCAAATGCTTCGCTTAGAGGGTTGTTTGGAACTTCTGCACAACATCACGCTAATGATTCAAGTGTTTATAAAATTGTAGATGCAAGTGTAGATTTGGGAGATACTACTGAAGCAGACCCTGATGGTTTAAGTTTTGTATATGATTCAGAATTAGATTTATGTTTATTAACTACATCTACAGGCAGCCCTAATGATTATTTAGTAGAAGCAGGTGAAGATTTCACAACTTTAGTTACTCAATTTAGAACTGACGCAAGTAGATACCTTGATAGTATGCTTGATCCTAATATGCCTAAAGAAGCATATAAAGATAAAAGCGGTAATTTTGATTACTTAATCATAAGAACAACTGCTTTGATAGCTGCTAACTTTATGATAAAAGCACACGATCCAAATAGTGAACTTGCTAATGCATTAATGGAAGAAGCTATGCTTAATATTGAAAATATAAATGAAGGTAAAGCCGCTTTAAGTTGGCAAGTCACATCAGATTCATCACACGGAGTTATAAGAGATGTTACATATGATACAGCAGGTAAAATTAGACCTGTAGACACAAGAGGTGAGTGGGAAGGTACATATGATTTACTAAAAGTTAAAATTGGCACAGGCGGTGTATTAGGAACTGCAACATTTAATTTATGGGCAAAAGATGGTACTGCTTTAAAAAATAGTCAATTATTAACTGATGAAGTTATAACTGGTGATTACCAAACTCTTACAGGTGGTTTACAAATAAGATTTGCTGGTTCAGATGATAGTGCTGTGGCAGTTGCTAATGATGAGTGGGAAATAGAAGTATTTGGTAAATATGAAGATATAGATAGTTCAAACGGTAAAGCTATAAAAATGACAAGAGTAAGAAAAATAGGGCATTGGAAAAATAGGACTATATTTTAATGGCAATAAGTTATACTAACAATTTTAAGAATATATTAGATAAATTACGTAACGTATTAAGAACAGAATTTAAAAACGCTCTACCAGTTTATATAGGACACGAAACTAAAGATTTAGGAACACAATTTTTAAGGTTAGATCCTATAGGTAGTGATATAGTTGAAAGACTTACACACGGAGAAATAAGGGAATACACTATAGAAATGTATTATTATTTTTCAGAACCTAATGTTAATAAAACAGCATTAGATCAAGTATTAAGAATAGTATCAAGAATTGAGGCTTTAATTAGCAATAACCATACAATGACATTAGCAGACGATAGTAGTGTTAATAATTGTATAGTTGAGGCTACTGAATTAAACGCCACAGAAAACGAAAACGAGTATGTTGTACTCTTCACTTGGAAAGCACAACACTTAGGCAATATCTCATAAACAGGAGGCAGAGATGGAAATAAAAGCAAAAAGAAAAGGTAGCCTACCAAATAACTGGAAGGCTGTCGGATTAAAATATGACGCTTGGAAGAAATTGAACGATGGGGAAGCCATTAGTGTTGAATCAGTTCCAAGTGGTTACGATAGATTTGTTGATGCCAAAGAAGGGAAACCTTCAGCATCATCAAAGCCATCAGGAAAGGCAGGTAAATAATGGCAAAAGTAGGACATAATTTTAGCCCAAAAGATTTTTCTTGTTGGGTTATAAAAGAAGCAACAGCAGGAACAACACCTACTGCAACATCAGATGCTTATGCGCTTAATGTGGATAGTGTAAGTTATCCTTCATTAAACGTAACGCAATCGCTTGATGTTAGAACTGGTGGAAGATTCTTGAGAGATGATGATTTTTGGCAAGACAACAAACTTAGACAAGTTGAATTATCTTTATCAGGAGTTTTACATAATGATGCAGGGCATAAAGCTCTAATAGAAAATATATGTAATGATTATTCAGGAGATTTAGCAGCTAATGGAGCATATTCTCCACCAGCAGTTATATATGGTACAGCTAACGCAACAGCTGGTGATACATTAACTATTTTCATTAAACACGCAAGTCAATCAACTGGTGTAAACTTAGCGTTTCACGGATGTGTTGTAACTAACTTTACAATAAGCGCAGATGTTGGAACTGATGCAGGTCAATATAAATGGTCAGCTACATTATCAACTGGTTTCGTGCCATCACTTGATGATACTACTAATGTTGGTAATAATGCTTATGCAAACACAACGTGTGCTTATTTAAGTTCAAGTTCAGGACATAAAGTGTTTAACACAGATGTTATAATGAACAACTTTACACTTACGTTAGATAACCCAGCGATTGGTGTAGGGTCAACTTCAACTGGATACGAGCAAATGGTTCGTGGAACTGAGTTCTCAGTAACAGCTGACTCTCAAATTAAGTTAGATGGAAATACTAAAGGTTTTGTTAATTCATTTGATGATCAAACTGCGGCAGCTACTGCTGATGTGATCAAAATTGTTAACAATAATGCTTTTGGTATAGAAATGGACAATGGAGTCCTTACTAATGTAGCATATTCTGAAGGCGACATAATGATGTTAGACACATCAATGAAAGCTGTTAGCACAGGAACAAATGACTTAATTGTTATAGACGTAAGCGCATAATAGTAAATAATAAAATAAGGAAAAATAAAGATGGAATTTAAACTCAAATCAGGTAGAAAACTAAAAATAAAAGATGTTTCTATAGATGAGCGTGATGAGATGATGGATGCGATTGAATGGGAGATGGATGCGGATGGAAATCCTACTAAAATAGGAATGATGCACTCAACTATGACTAAATGGATTAGATTAGGATTAGATGGAGATACATCAGATGACTTCTTAAAGACATTAACCTTTGAAGATAAAGTAGAAATCTTCTCAGCATTGCAAAAAGAGTTTATGTCTTCGGGGGAAGAGAAGCCCTCCAGCTCAAAATAGCGATATTAAGCAATAAAGGGTGTGGAGGGTGTCCTTACCACCATTTTCCTTATAAAGCTCAACCACCTGTTATGGTGGATGGTGAATATAAAACTATTGAATTTAATAGTTTGGAAGATGTTTGGGGCATTATTGATTTGTTAAAACAAGAAGTTATTGAAGCAAATCAAGAGGGAAATTCTTTTGATATGGAAAAAACCATTATCAAACAAATACCATTTTTTACTTGCCCCAGTCATTTTTATACTAAGAGTATAAATAGAGATATAGAGCGTTACAGTTATTGTAAGGATAATAATGTAGCGCCATATCCTGGAACATATGGTGAACAACCTTATAAGTGGACGCAAAGATATTTTGCAATTAAAAATGCATTTGCTAAAAGGGAAAGTTTAGAAATAGATAAAGCAAAGACGAAAGCGAACAATGGCAAATAAAATTACATTACAATTTGATGCTAAAGGGCATCCAGCAGTACAGGCTGCGGTCAGAAATTTAAATAAAGAAGTCAGAAAATTAGGTATAGCCAATCAGTACCTACTATCAAAAACAGTACCTTTAACAGCCGCTCAAAAGCAACAAGCTAAAGGATTATTAGGTTTACAAAATGGATTAAGGAATGTAGGAAAACAAGCTGGTACAACAGGCGCTACATTCTCTGTTCTTCGTTCTAAAATGCTCCTTGCATCATTCGCATACACAATATTAGCAGCAAGTGTAATAAAATTTGCCAAAATGTATGGTGAGCAGCAAGAAATAATGAATAAAGCAGAGGTTGTTTTTGGTAGTGCTATTGATTTAGTAAATGAATGGTCAAAAGCAGTAGCAGACGCTACAGGCGCAAATATAACAGAATTAACACAATTTGCTTCTGCTGTTCAGGATATATTAGTTCCAATGGGAATGATGCGAATATCAGCCGCAGAAATGTCTACAGAGGTAGTTCAATTAGCTTTAGATGTAGCTTCATTTAATAATGCTCAAGATACTGATGTATTGAGAGATTTTAATTCAGCAATAGTAGGTAACCACGAAACAGTAAGAAAATATGGTATTGTTATATCTGAAGCAAGAATGGAAAATGTTGCCCTTGAAGCAGGTATAATAAAATTTGGACAAACCTTAAATGATCAACAAAAAATTCAAGCAAGAATATTATTATTACAAAAAGATTCTAAAGACGCTGTAGGTGATTTAGCTAAAACATATTGGTCTTTTAACAATAGGCAAAAAGCACTAAAAAAATCATTTAAAGACTTTGGAGAGTCAGTAGGTAAATTCTTTGTTCCAATTGTTTATGCATTAACAGAAGTTATGAATGTTTTATTGCAATTGTTTTCAAGACCTTCGGTTATTGCTGTTATGACGTGGCATTTAATGGCTTTCGCTAAAGCTACAATATACGCGAAATTAGGAGTTACAAGTTTAGCAGGGGCTTTTAAAGCTGCAAGAGCAGCAACCATCAAATTTAGAATTGCATTAGCAGCGGCAATTAAATGGTTGTTAGTTATCGAAGCTATAGGTTATGTATTAGGTAAAATATTTGGTGATAGCGGCGAAAGAAGAAATATAAACGAAGACTTAAAATCGATGGGCAGAAATATTGATAGAATATCAAATGCAGCCGAAGATTTATCGTTAGGTGAATTAAAAGAAGATCTTGTTAAATTAAAAAAAGAAGAAAAGATTTTAACAGAGTTTACAGGTAAACTTAACGGTATATCTAAAGCTTATGCAGACGCAGGGCATTTAACTGCTGGAATTGATGTTTATGGCAAAAGTATGGCAAATACTGTTGATAGCTGGGTAAAACATATGTCTACATTAGAGGCTTCGCTTGAAAGAATTGAAGGTGGTAATTGGGAAATAGACTTTGGAACTATAGATTCTTTAGACCCTTATCAACTGGGATTATCAACTCTAAGAGAATTTAATATAGTTATTAAAGAAAATGGAAGAATTGTTGCAGAATCTGAAAATGGTTGGGAAAATATAATCCAAATATTTGAAACTGCTGAAGAAGGTATATTCCAGTTAGCAAGAAAATATGAAGACTTGTTGAATTTGGATGGCAAAAAATTTGCTAAAGCACAAAAAGAAATTATCGAAGAGATTTATGGGCTGGAAGTTGCTATGAGTACTCTTACTCAAGATAAATTAGATATTAATATAGCATTTATAACGCACGGTCTTGATAAAGTTATACAAGCTTCTGATGGTACTTATATAGCTGCTAAGGGATGGCAAAACCTTGGTGATGAATGGAATAAACAAATTGCGCAAAACTCTCTACTACAAGAAGCGTCTTTCAAAAAATTTGGAATAAGTTATGATGATATGATTTATCATTTTGATGAATTAATTAGTGCGGCAGAGCAATCAGGTGATTCATTGCAAAAATTAAATAACGAAGCTAAAAAAGCAGAGTATATTGCAGCTATGGATGATTATATGACTAAAATTAATATGAAAAAAGTCTATGATCTGAATCAAGGTTTAAAAATACAAAAAGCAATTCTTGAAGAAACTGATCCTCTTCAAAAAATTATATTAGAACATAGAGCAAAAGGTATAGAGCTTTATGAGCAAGAAGCTTTACATATTTTAATGCAAAGAGAAGAGATAGAAAAACTTGAGGAGGCACAGGACCGATTATTAGAAACAAATAAATGGATTGAAAAACAAGAATTAATGGTTCAGGAAACTGAGATGTTGGTTGAGCAAACTGCTGCTTGGTTGGATATGGATAAAGCAACAAGAGGAACTCTTAGTGACCATATAGAAAAAGAACGATGGCTGTTTAAAGTAAAAAGTGAAAATTTAAATTTAACAGAAGAGGAAATAAAAGGTTATTATAAACTGCACCAAGAAAAGAAAAAAGCAGAAGACCTTATTAAAACTTATGAACAGTCAAGAGATTTTGCTGATGCTGAAGCTGAAAACTTAAATAGACAAATAATGTTGCTTGGAGCTACAACCGCAGGGCAAAAAGCTATGGTTAATGCAAAGCTTGAAGGATTAGAGATAACTCAAGCAGAAATAGACTTGTTAGACGAGTTAGAAGCAAAATTAAAATTAGTAACTGATGCAAAGAAATCAAAAGATGCTGCCGATGCGTACAAATTAGAAAGCGCCGCTTTAGCTGATGCTAACTCAGCCTTGGAAGATAATTTATACTTCACGAGTATGAACTCTCAAGAATTAAAAGATTATATAGAGAAAGAAAAATATTTCGCAGATATAAAAGCAAAAACATCAGATTTAACTGATGATATGATACAGACAATGTATGATGAAGTTCTGTTAAGAGAAGAGTTAATTGAAAAAATTAATGATATGGCAGAAGCAGAGCAAGAACTTGCAGCTATAAGACAAGATTACGATGCAGGTATTGAAGATATAGAACATCAAATAGCTATAATGGAAGAACAAATATTTTTAGAAAGAGAATTGACTGACGCTGAATTATATCGAATGGAAGTTATGAAAAATATAGGTGATTTATCAGAAGAAGAAATTCAACATATGGAAGAACTTCTTGATTATCTTGATAGCCTTAATGCTGAATGGGAAGAAGCAACAACTGAAGTTGAAGATCATACAGCAGCAATCTTAGAATTAAATGATGAAATAACTAATTTGCAGGACAAGTTAGACGGTGTAGCCAAAACTCCTATGGAAAAGTTCAAGATAAACATAATGGGAGAGCCAGGGGAAGGTAAAGGGCATAAAGGTGAAGGCGCAATGCCTATGTTTAACGCCTTAGAGCAATTTGCTAAAGACACAAAAAAATATAATCAAGATATTTTAAAATCATTTGCAGATAGACATAAAGCAAACAATGAGATGGTAATAAGCGAAACCTTTACTTTAAAAGATCAGCTTGAAGTTAAAAAAGAGATTATGCAAGAAGAGTTAGAGTTTATGGAAGAAAATGCAGAAGCTCAACAAGCGGTAAGACAACAAGCTGCTGATATGGCTATGGAAACTTTAAATATGTTTATATCTTCTCAAAGAGATAAATTAAAAGAACAAATGAATAATGAGTTAGATGCTCTTAAAAAATCTGAAAAATATAAACACGCTTCTGACAGGAAAAAAGAATCAATGGAAGAAGATGTTAAGAAGAAATATGCAGATGACCAAAAAAGATTATTTAGAATGGAACAATTACAATCAGTAGGTAAAATTGCTATGAATACAGCTATGGGTATTATGAATGCTGTGTCTGCGTTTTGGTGGACAGGTGGTATGCCTTGGGCTGCAATTATAGGTGCTATGGGTGCGGCGCAAATAGCTATGGTGCTATCTCAAAAGCCACCTGAATACGCTGCTGGTGGTTTGATTGGCGGTAAACCACATTCACAAGGTGGAACTATCATAGAAGCTGAAAGAGGTGAATATATGATAAACAGAACTGCTGCTGACGCTATTGGTTTAGAACAATTAAATGCTATGAATAGAACAGGCTCTGTTGGTAATAATATTAATGTTACTTTGACAGGAAATGTTTTAAGTGATGATTTTGTTGCTGATGAATTTATACCTAAATTAGAAGAAAGGTTAAGAGTTTTAGCTGACGGAACTGTATCAGATAGGTTTGCTTAATGTTAAATATAAATGACGTTTTTAAAAATGATACTGTAAGCGGTATATCTTCAATACATACGCTTGTACTTATGTTACCTGATTGTCCTGTAGAGCATTTTTCAAATGTTTTAACTTGGATAACTCGAGCAGATGAAACTCCTGATACAGATATAAGGGAAAAACTACATAATCAATATGGCTCAAGAAAAGCATATATGGATGCAATTATTAAATTGTCAACAAGAGATGCAGCTGTTCAATTTGATAGCAGCGGAGTTGGGTATAGCTTTCAACCAATATTAAGTAAATCACCAAAATTTAGAAATAAATTAAATCTAAAAACTAAAGTTTCAAAAGTTAACAACCTATCATTTACGACTTCTAATGTATTAGGCTCTGAAGAAATTGAATTAGATTTAGATGCTTGTAACAAAAGCGCTGTAGCTGTATTTTGGATTACACCAAGCGCAACCTATTTAAAGCATTGCACACTTGTTTATACAGGATATTTAGATAAATTTGAATCAACACAAGCAAACACAAAATTTACTTGTTTTCATATGTCTAAATTTTTTGAAGAATCTATGTTACCAACAAAAGAAATACCTTTTTCAACAGTATTGCCTGAAAGATACCATTTACAGCCATATCCTATGCTTTATGGCGAAGTTGATGGTGCTTATGCTTCTATGAGCCATATAACTACAGATGGTGGCTTAAAAAGCTATTTTATAGTATTTGATTCACCTACAGCAGATTGTGAAGGTTTTACAGATGAATATATTGATTTAGGTAATTATACTAATAGGAAAAATGCTTGGAATGAGCAACAAGGATATGAAATTAATGATATTTATAAAACTGATAATGCTCATATGTATATAGGTTCTGATGAAAATATGTTTAGTCTAATGCCATTTGCTATGCCTTTTTTAGGTGGTGATCCTGATTCAGGTTACACTAATGATGCAATTATTGAAAAAGGTGGGGCTGATATTAATGTTCACGATGGATACAGATGGAATTATTGGTATCTTCAACAATACAATATGTCAGGTGTAACAAATGGAATTAAAGCTTATGAATTTTATAGCTCAAGAAAAAGAGTTAACCCAATATATAACAATTGCGCATACGTACAATTTAAAGATACGTTTTCAGGAATATCTATGAATCCACACGAAGGTGGTGGTGGTGAAAATGGAAATGTTAGAGATGGTTTAGATTATAATGATCCTGGTTTTGTAGAAAGTGATTTTTATACAAAAACAGGTTTACCAGTTGGTTTTAGTTATGGTGATGATGGTGGAACTACAGACAATTATTGGTGGGTAAATAATGGTGATGTATATAATGATTTAGAGTTTTTTGATAAAGGTTCTTATCATAACAGAAACGCAAAATTAACAATAAAGTTTTGGTGTACTCATCAAAGTTTTTCAATTGTAGATGATGATGAAGATGCTGGTACTGTTACAATTAGTTATGAAACAGAATTAATGAGAGGACTTAGATGTGCTATTAAAAGTAAATTAGATTCAATATCAACTATACGTCCTTGTAATTTTCTTCACGTTAGCGCAAATATGAAATGTGTGCAATGGTATCATCAAGATTATAATACGGCAGGAGATTGGAATGGAAACACACAATTACCAAGCGGAACAGTTGTTAACACTAAAGAAGATTATCCGTTTGGCGCTGCTACAGCAAATTTTTTAGTTTATATGGGTGATTTTGGAACTGAAACTGATGATATGCAAGGAGATTTACCTAACCTATTTCCTGGAATAGAATATTCAAGAATACCAAGAGTTATAGGAACAAGACATTTTCCTTATTCTATTAGAGATGGCAGGATGGGTGATACTATTCCTCGTAGAGAAAACGGTGTTATTCAAACAAGCGATTATAGTATAGTAACAGACACAGCTTGGTACGCAAGAAGTGTAAACAACGGTAATCATACATCAGGACATTATAATTATGGTGATTGGGAATTTTATTCAACCAACAGAAGAGGATGGTCAAGTTATTGGGGGGATGTAGAATTAGATTATGATCTTTGGTGTCAGCATATGAATAGAGGACACTTTGATATGGAAGATGGAACAAATCAAAATGAGTATATGCAGCAATGGTTAGACCCTATTCAAAAACCTTCAGGATCATATGTAAATGAAGAACACGGTTTAAACTATCCAAGTACTGACCATTTTCCTGGTGACGGCTCAAAATGGTTTCCTGATCCCTATAGTTATTCAAGAGGCTTAGATACAACATTAATGTGTTTACCTCCTTATCCTCCTGTTAATGACTACTCTCTAAATCAAACTGCATTAGGTGTATATGGTCCTGTAGATAGAAAGCATATAATGCATTCTTATCACGAATTAGAATTTAGCGATTTATATTGCGACAGAATGTTTATATACGAAGATTTTAATGAGCAAGATTATTTTGCTAAGGCAAGAGGAAGAAAAGGATATAAAGAATTAGTAGGCGGAAGTAAAGAATATATAGAAAACCCAACATATGTTATATATGATATACTAAATACTGAGCTTGGTTTAGGTAGACAATCAGTTATAGGTGATACTGAATGGAGTGATGCTATAGCAGAAAATGGCTCTGTAAAAACAGCTTTTTCTCTTAATGAGTATAAAGAGAGCAATAAAGTTATAGAAGAAATTGTTCAAAATTCTAAATTAATAATCAAATATAATGAATCAGGAACGATAACATTAGGAACATTGAAAAAATGGTATGATGATAGTGATATTGATATGACTATAACTGTATCAGATGTGTCTAAGTATAGTTATAAAAAAACCAAAATTGAAGAAGTTTATAATCAAATAAAAGTTGATTATAATAAGAGTTATGCGTCAGACAATTTTCAAAGCACTACTGGGTTGTATATTGATCCTGACACAGGAGATGATTTATATCCTATAGTAATTGACGGCGTATTAAAAAGAGAATCATTTTTTGGAGGATACACAGGCGAAATATACAGTTATGATGAATTTACTAATCAAATGTATGGTAATATGAATAAGCCTGATTATATATATGATATAAATCATTACAATCTTATAAAACAAGAATCTAAATTTAATTTTGAATCTAATTATGTAAGAGATTTAACAAGTTCAAGCGAGATACAAAAAACTTTAATGCTTTGGCATTGTAATCAACATCTTATTATAAAAGCAAATTTGCCTTTAAAATATATTGGGTTAGAAGTTGGTGATATAGTAAAATTTGATCAACTTATAGATAACAAGTTAGGGTTTGGTGAAGACTATACTGACAGATATATAAAAAATGGGCAAGTTATTTATCCTTATTTTTTAATTACATCTACCGATAAAGATACATCTGAAGTAAAAATTGAATGTATACAATTACATAGAATGGATTGGGGAGTTGATGGACACGCATTTGGGATTAATGATGATAGAACATATAATAGTTTAGGGCAACCAGCTGAATCAGGTGTAGATGATGATACAGCGTTTATGAATTACAGCCCTTCTTCTTTATACTTTTTTGATGTTGCAGGAGAAGAAAAAAGCGTAATAATTAATAATGCATACGCAAACATAAGTAGTGTACAAATAACAGAAGGTAGTGAATGGGTTGAGCATAGCTTGACGACAGGAGGAGCGCAAACTGGAAATTGGGAAGTTAGATTTAAAACACTATCAACTAACCAAATTGAAGAAGAAAGAGAAGCAACTGGCGTAATTACTTTTGAAAATGGAGATAGCATTACTATGCCGATGACACAACAATTTGATACTTGGGATGTTTCGGAAGGTACAGGTTGGAATACAGGAAGCCATCCATTGACAACTGACCATACAATATCAGTTTGGAATGAAGAACATATATTTTTACATCCAACATTACAAAACGAAGATGGAAATGTAGATTGGAATCCTAATACCGCTTATGGTTTAGTAACTTTTGTTTTAATGGATGATCAAGTTGACAACCTTCAAGCTATATATGATAAATTTGAAGAGTTTGGAACTAACCATTACGAAAGTTCTGTAGGTTTAACTATGGCTACATCAGATTATAGTGATGACAGCTGGAATAATCATTACGATTATTCAATGGCAGAAATACATTCGCTTTTGCAACCTTGGGAAACTAATGGTGGGTTTTATGTTATGATGGGGGCTGTAGTTGTAGCAGATAGGCACTATAGAAACTATGATGGAGAATTTACTGTTAATTTTGAAGGTGTAGAAAAAAGTTTTGGTGGAAATTATGATTGGTTTGGAACTCAAACAGGCGATGCTTGGCTAATAGATAGAAATACACACTTTTGGTTAACTATATGGAAACCTGAAGCATTATCTATACCTTTATCAAACAGAACAAAAGATGATGCTATAGCAGTATTACAATGCACACAACTTGCACATTTTGGTGAAGACCCACATTACGATCCAGGAGAAGACTTTGAAGACACAGGATATGGTAGTGGTGACACTAATGCTGATGAAGTTGTTAATGTTCTTGATGTTGTAGCAACTGTTCTTCATATTTTAAGTTCAGAACCCAACACAAATGAACTATTAGAAGGAATGGATATTGATAGTGATGGAATTATAAACATTCTTGATGTAGTTACAATGGTAAACTTTATTCTTGCAGGTGGTTATGGATACACTTTAATTCCAAGTTGGCATCCTGAAGAATATAATTTAGGAGGTTAATATGGATACAGGTAAAAAAGTAATAGTTACATATACAGATGGAGAGCTATTTATAGATAGCTCACATCAAGTAATGGGATTACAAATATTTTTTTCAGGAGGTGGACAAATAGGGTTTGATTTGCCTGATGGTTGGTTTTATGCAAGAAATGATACTCAAATAATATTAACGTCTTTAGATAAAAGTGCAATAGAAAATGGTGTTCCTTTTATGTTTTATACAGGATATATAGATATTAATTTAGTTGTAGCGGTATTTAGCGACTTAACTAAACAAAGAATAGAAAGAGTAGCAAACACTAATCCTAAAGGCTATATCTCTAATCCAACTGACCAAATAAAACAAAAAGCTGGTAAAATAAAAGTTGCTAATGTGGGGGCTACAAAAATATCAGAATATACCATAAATGAAAAAGGCAAAACAAATCATAAACCTAAACATTGGAAATTAAACAATAAAGAAGAAATATACGAAAAATTTAGGAATACAGATGGCGTTCGATACGATGGTAATAAAAATCTTATGAAAGCAAGGGCTTTAGCTTTTACAGAAACAGAAGATAGCGCAACTGGACCAGGACCGTCTGTTAAAACTGTTACGCCAAGTATCACAGGCTCTACAGGAGGAGGATATTAATGACAACAAGAATTACACCAAAAAAACCAAGATTTTATATAGACGCAAATTTATTTGCAAGAGCATATGGAAATGTTAGTGAATATCAGGATTTTACAGAAGATAGCGGACTAAATATTATAAATGGAGTTCCAGCTGGTGATATGTTTCATAATAATGGAACAAGACCGTGGACAACAGATTCAACTCCAGGATGGCTTGATCCAAATGCTCTTACAACTATAGATTTTACAGAAACAGACACTTGGAGTAACGAGTTTTATCAAAGTGATTATTGTTTTAAATATAAATATTATTACCCTGTTGTAACTATAAACTATTTTGCTTGGTTGGGGCATAATTTTGGTGCTTCAAAAGCTTGGGTTGAACCTTTTGTAAGTTATTATACAGGCGGAGGACACGAAGAACACCCTGATATGTATGATGAACAAGGGAATAAAGTTGGTGGTAATGTAAGAACAACCTTAGGTGATGTTATAGAAGACTGGGATTCACCTAATCATTATTATCATAATTGTTATCATAACAATGATGGAAGAATTAAATTTTGGAAATTTGACCAAACAGCAACAGATGACCCTGACACAGACCCTGATGAAAGCAGTTTAAGCGATGATGTTGGTAGAGATTCAGGATGGGCTTATGCAAGGTTTAATGATAACAATAAAGATGATGATACGTTTGGGCAGGTTTGGAATCCTGAAGGTATAGGTGTTCATAATCACGCAGCTATGCATCAATTTAACACTACTGGTTTAAGGTTTTATGAATACAACGATCCATCGCCTGTTTACCATAATGTTCCATACTGTAATGCTTATAGCACAGGATGGACTTATGTCCTGGACCATACGCCTGATTTAAATATAGAAATGGAATGGGAATATGATGGAATTAAAACTAAAAAAGGTTTAAGTGGGCAAAACTTTACAAATATAAGTCACAAAGGTCCAGCAGAATGGCAGTTTGTAGACAGAAGAAAAAATGATGACCAGTCAGTACAAGACGATTATATGATAAGATCAGTTTGGGCTTGGTATGAACACAACGGAAGACCTGCACACAATTTAGGTGGTTTCGCTGGTTATGGCGGAAGAAGGATTTGGAAATTAAGTTTTTCTTATGTTGATATGGATAAGCTAATAAGCGAACCCACTTTTAATGAATGGAGTCATCCACAGTTAACTTACGATGGAACAGAATATGCTCTTGGAGATGTTATGCTTAAAGAAGGTTTTGGTGGCACAGGATTAACAAACGACTTTTTTACTCGTGTTATACAAGGAACATTAGGTGGTAGTTTACCATTTCTATTCCAACCTGACTCTACAAATAATAGTGATTTATTCTTGTGTGAATTTGCTAAAAATGGGATTAACTTTACTCAAGTTGCCCATAATGTATATGAATTTGATTTAACTATCCGTGAGGTTTGGTAGGGTCAGGAAGAACAATTCCCATTTCAGTAACTGCCCATCTAACAAGTTGATCTATATATTCACCAAACTCTTCTACAGTTAAATGTTTAGTAGAATCAATATCATACTTATGTTTAAGTACTTCGTGCATTTCTTGCTCAGTATAACCTAATTCTTTACCAAGCAACCTTACTATAACTCTATAATAGGCGTTTTGTTGTGGCGAACGTACCTGTTTAGCAATTTTTATTTCTAAGCTAACATAACCTTCAAGATTATATAAATATTGCTTTAAACCCTCACTATCGTCAAGAGTTAACTTACCATTATTGACTTTACCTGTAAACTTCATTATAAGGATTTAAACTCTTCTATTACAATATGACAGGCAGGTTGTATATCTTGCCAATCTCGTGTTTGTTTTGTTCTTGCTCCCCACTTAATATAATGAGTAGTGTCATTTGTTAGTTTGCAATATACATCTCTATCATTATACCTTATAGCTAAAAAAGTAGGAAGATTAGTTCCTTCTCTTAATTCTTTAGCTTTAAGCCATTTATTAAGATTAATCATAGAATCTTTATATTTATAACTTTCAAACAATCTTCTTTTTAATTCAACAAAACCTTTTAACTCACCATCTTTAACTATAGCATAATCAAATCCATATACAATAGCTAATTTATATAAATCACAATTCCATTTCTTTTGTATAGAATCTCTAAACTCAGGCTCTTTTAATTCGTGTCTTTTAATATCTTGTTGTATTGACTTTCTCATTTTGTAAAATACTTTCTTAATAAATTGAATGCTTCTTTATATAGGTTGATTGAATATTTATGTTCAAATTGGAAATTGCCTATATCGTGTCTTTCTCTGTGATGTTGCCTACAAAGATTTATACAGGAAAAATCTTTTGAAGAATTAAGCTTACGGTTGCCGCCCATACCAATATGCTCTAAATGATCTGCGTCTACTGGACTCTTGCCACATATAAGACAATAATGCGACTTAACAAACTTTATATAATCTTTACTATTTATCATAATTATTTAAGGTGCATAGAGAGTGATGCTGGTTTTTCATATATTTGGTTTCCCTTATCGTGAATTTCATCTATACACCTAATTTAAATTCTGTAGAAACACATTGCTTAATGTGGTGCAGAGAGTTTTCAGGAACTCTATATTGCCACAATTCCTGGTTAAAAACAATTACAGCTGATGGAAATGGTGCTGAATCTAAAACTCCATCCCTTCTAAATTTAATTCTTCTTTTTATAAACCTTATTTGAGCAGCGTAAGGAAATATATAATTATGCCAATATAATGTATCTGTTCTTGCTGGTATAAGACAAACAATTATAGTTCCATCTTGAGATACTTCGTATGCCTTTTTAATCCACAACTCAACTAAGCTTGTTCTGCAATCATACATACCATAAGGTGGGTTTATAAACACGATTTCACCTGACCAGTCTTTTGTTAAACCATCGTCTTCCATAGTATAATACTTATCACATTTAGCATTATCTTTTGTAGCACAAGGATCAAGTGTAAAATTAAACTCTTTATTTAGTTTATTAAAAATATAATCAGGAGTTTCCCATTCCATACTTTTGCTGGAATGTAATATTTTCATATGTTCCTTTTTTACCATAAACCAAGCCAATCCAGTACATAAAATACTATAAGATACCAAATCAATGCAGTACCAATAAAAATACCTAAATAAATAAATATATTAGTCCAATTCATTTGTCACCCTCCTTTAACATTAATAACCAATCATCAAGTTGTTGAACAACATAAATTTGACCTCTGTCTTCTTTTATAATTTGAACATCAACATTTTCATTAGGTTTTATATGGTCAGCCAATTTTTTACGACATTTAGCCTGGACCTTAATATTATTATTAATCATAACATCAACTTCTTCGTGTTCACCTAAAGCCCTACCATTTGATCCCCAAGCCCTAACAGCCTTTATATTATGAAGATTGCAGGTTTCTACTATTTGTCTTTCAAATCTATTACCTTTAGCTTTACTCTTGTTCGGCATCTTCGTTTATTCCTTCCTGCCATAAAATAGCATCTTCTTTATTTAAAAACTTTCTACCATCGCTGGTAATATATACAAAATCTAATTCGTGTTTAATTTTCACTTTTCCTGAAATGCCTTTCTGCGTTTATTGCTTGTAATAGCCACCACGCTTTTCCATTATTAGTAGCTTTCATTATTTTTTCGTGAGCCTTATCCCTTTTCTTTGAATTATAAAAACGTTGGCAACTCTTGCAGTACGTGGTGTTAGTCCATCCGCCTTTAGCCCAGTCAGTTTTATTTTTAGCCACTTTACATCGTGGGCATTTTCTTTTATTCATACTGCTCCTTTTAAAGTGAAGGGTAGGCGTTCCTAAGGAGGGAGATACTTGAGTGTGCGAACTCAGATGCTATACTTGCCTACCCTATAAGCTATTCGTCTTTTTTATAATATTCTTCTAAAGTTTGTTTAGCAATATTTCTTGAGGCGCTTTTTTCAGCAGACTCTTCTATAATTGCTCTTAAACCTTGAATTAGTATATTAGCTTTTTCTTGACTAATCATATTTACCTTTATTTGTTTTTGGATCATAAGGTAATAATGTTACCTTTTCTTTATCTGTTGAGTTGCAACATTTGCTACCTTTTTTAATTTCCCACTCATAATAAGTATCAATATTTCCACACTTTGAACACCAAGCTCTTGGAAAATCTGTTTTATCTCTTGGATATTCCTTTAATTCATAAGTCTTTTCTTCTTTTATTATCTCATCTTCCCAGGTATGCCCATTTAAATATGTTGTTGGATATTGCCTATATCTTTTTTTTTCTCCTGATGTTTCTTTAACATACCTTCTTGTATGTTCCATAATTTTTGGTATTAATTTTTTTTTAACATTATTATTCCAGGCGGTTAATGCTTTTTTCCTTTGCTTTTTATAATTATATAAATCCCACCATTCCTGGAAACCTTCAAGAGCAGGTGGAGAGGGGGAATCCACTCTCTTTTTCTTCTTTACGAATAATTGAGAAAGTTTTGAAGCAGCAACCCACTTCGGCTCTCCACCATTAACTCTTATTAAAACCTCACACTCCATTAAAACGGTATGTCCTCATCACTCACTTCATAAGAACTTCCTGAGGTTTGTTTTTGGTATGTGTTGTCTTGTTCTCCACCAATTTTTGAAGATAAATTCATACCTATACTCCATTTAGCTTTGGTTAAAGATTCTTTAGCTTTTTTAACTACTTCCTCATCACCTTGATAATTAAGCCATCCAGCAATTCTTAACATAGTTCCTGCTGGTATATCCTCTTTAATCTCTATACTACCTGAAAGATTAGGTCTTTTATTTTCTTCGTTAGCATCTGTATTTGCGAATATGGTAGCTGCACCATATTTTTGAAAGTCTGACATTTATTCTCCTTCTTGTGGTTTCCAGTTTTTAGGTACAAAATCTCTGCCATTATATTGGCTCATTTCAACCGTGTAAGTTTTTGCGTTATACAAATCTCTTCCTATACCAAATTGAACTGCCGCTCTTTTAAAGGCATCACTTGCTTCGCCTTTTTGTTTTTCAACATTACTTTCTACGCCGCAATCCATTTTTGCTACTACATCATATTTACCTTCTTCTCTTTGAAATTTGATGGCAATACGACAAAATAAGTTTCCTTTTATTTCAAGAAATTCGCTTGTCCAATTGCTTGGACCAACTACTTCATCTAATTTATCCTGAACATATCTTGCGTCAACATAACATAGCATTCTTGCCATCTTTTTACCATCTTTAGTAAATGTGCTGCCTACACGATATTTACGCTCATTTTCAGGTGTTTCCGAATTTAAAAGATATAAATCTTTTTCGTTAATCATTTTAGTTCCTTTCTTCATATAAGTCTACCATTTTACATTTTAAAATACGACTTAATGATCTTATTATTTTTGTTTTAGGTTTCCTTCGTCCAGCACAGATATTTGAAAGTTCTGTGTGGTGTAATTCAAGTTTTTTAGCTAAGAAGCGGCAGGTATAGCCTTTTTCTTTAATTTTAGCTTTTATGTTATTAATTATCATTCCCAGCTCCATTTTTTATAAATTATATTATATTTAAGTTTTGAGTTTTTAGGCGCATATTCGTGCTTTTTTGTTTTAGAATTATACTTTAAAACATTATCAGACTCTGTGATAGTCCAGGTATTGTTTGTTTTGTTGTATTTATAAACAGAATTGCTATTTGACCACTCCCAGGTCTTTTCATACTTGTTATATTGTAAAGTAGAATTTTCAGGAGCATCTTCCCATTCTTTAGTATGGTGATTATATTTATATTCAGCAAATAATATGGGAGTGCTAATCACGACAAGAAAGGATATAACCGCCGCCTTATACCTCACGATACAAGGACACTCCCATATAAGTTTATTACTATTCATTTAAAAGATCTTTCGTTTCATCTATGAAGCGCTGGTCTTCATCATAAACTATCACTTCAATTCTTACTCCTGGATAATTTTTCATATCTATATCAGCTAAAACTTGGTATTTAGCATTTAATTCACTAATTAATAAATCATTATTTTTCTTCGCCACAAAATACCTCCACAATCTTATCATATAACGGATGTTTATCAGGGTCATTACATTTAGGCTTATTTATAGTAGCTTTAGCTAATTTATCCCATTTAGACAGCTCTACAGGTTTATGATGTTTAACTTCTTTTTTGGCTGGTTTAACTTTTCTTGGTGGTAAATGCATATGTGAAATCCAAACGCAATAATAACAATCAGGACAATTTACTGATTTACAATAATCGAGCTGCGCATATACGTCAGCATTGCCGTCTTTATCTAAATGCTCTTTAAATGTAGATGGTTGATAACCATAATGTTTAAAGTATACAGATTTCTGCCCATCATCATCAACAATTTCTTTAACAATATTATTATTTGAATCAAGGACTACCCATTTCATATCTTTTTTATAATAGCCCCATTTAACACCATCAGGATTTACTCTAATATCAGTAATCATTATTTACTCCATTGTAATATTATTAATAAAATACTACAAATGGCTATACCAGTAAAACATATACCATAAACCATATTGTCTGTTCTTTTCTTTTTCTTTTCTATTTTAGAAACTTCAGATTTAAACTTGCTCCAGGCTTCCATTATATTTAATATTTCTTTTTCTATTTTAACATTCCTTTTTTGAATGTCTTCATATTTTTGTTCAGTAGTTCTTTCGTCTACTGGTAAAAATGTAAGTTTACTTTTTTCCATTATATTATATCCCTTCCTGTTATTGTAGTTTCTCTATATTGCGGCGAAAGCTGATTGATTTCCATATAAAGGTCTAACCATTCAGCTAACGCGTGTAATTTATCAGGATCATTATTAGTTATATACTTTGCTAATTTTGCCCTTTTTTCGATTAATTTTATTAATATTTCATTCATTATAAACCTACATCCTCTCCACCAAATAAAGCTCTTTCAGCTTCTGCTGGATGCTGTTCAAACAAATGCTGCAATATATCATTGCCTTCATTTGATATAAATGGATTTTCGCCTGTACAAAATGGACAAGCTTCACCGTTGCCTATTGCTATCATACGCTGTTTCCTTTCTTCTTCTATTTCTGATATTATTTCTGATTTCCAACACATATTATATTCTTTTTTTAGTTTATTAATTTAAAAAGTTAGTGGATATATCTAATACTTCATTTCAATGCTTCACCACCAACCACTTTCACTCTCTGAAAAGATGCTTTGCACACATCTTAAAGGAAACCTTAATTACTGACCTAATCTTTCAAATATTAGAATC
>VTLG01005878.1_pt1 | contig 33751 bp, 49 predicted proteins | sample 4694571 | NCBI WGS metagenome assembly VTLG01 (sample SAMN12604809, study PRJNA352737) | marine metagenome | biome: ENVO:00000447; feature: ENVO:00000209|ENVO:00000569|ENVO:01000036; material: ENVO:00002151; isolation source: viral sequences binned using virsorter ...
ATTCACCTGCCGTCTGCGCCCAGAAGTAATGAGCTGTTGTGATCGCTGTTGTGTTGAATCCAATCTTTGCTCCGCTCGCTAGCGTTGCTATTGCCTTAGTCACAACTTCCGCATCTCCACCTGAGCCTGCCACGATCTCGAACGGTGTGCCAACGGTGGCGAAACCAGCGTGAGCCTTCACATATGTGAATTCGCTCGCCGCGCCCTTAGACGTATCATTAACAGAAATTATCGTTCCTAATGGATATTCTTTTGTAGCTGAACTAGAATCAAGCGAATCTAAATCGACTGCCTGCATGTTGTTTAACGCTCTATATGTCATATTTTAACCTCCTTATAAATTTTTATGTTAACGCTGTGAAAACGGCGTTGTTCCTGCGTGAAATGTTACACAGATTCATTGTCATGTAGTTCTGAGATGAAGCCGCAGCCTGGTTTGGTAGGCGCATGTTTAAAACGTCTAAAGGGCTCTTTTTTTCCCAGCCATACCGATAAAATAAGCGAAATGTATTTGTGGAAAGAATATACAGTTCGTTGTCTGACGTAGCCCCATCTTTACTACCAGCCACAAAATTATCGGAGAACCAGTTGATACCATTCATGAGGATGGATTGGAACCCACTGCGGAGGCTAGCTTCAGTACCGAATTGTTGTTGGCTCTGTTGTGAATCCAAAAATTTCCCCATGGTGTAGGAAGAAGAAATTATCATGTCTGGCATGTACGTTCCTGTTTGGTCGCCCACGGATTGCCCTAAACCTACTAACTCCTGGAACTTGCCGTTGATTGTGGCGTAATTGATCGTATTAGAAGAGGTATCCCGATTAAATGCCCAACTCGGTACGTCCGTGGGCGAAATTCCTCCATATGCCGCGTCTGCTGCTGCATCTTTCAAACTATTGATCTGATTAGGGTCAGAACTTGATAATGTGTGTAAAGCGGAACTAAGATCACGAATTGCTTTTTGCTTCGTAAGTGCAATTTTTTTCTCTATAAGCTGTATAACTGCTAATTTGCCCGACCCTCGTGCTATTTCATCAAGCGAAAATGTTGTCGTACTAACATAATGTTTAAAATCAAAGCTACAATGTGTTAATAATTGATTAGCTGTTACAGGTATAGTGGAAAATTTTCCATCTATGAAACCAGTCGATTCTGCCTCAAACGCTTCGATAGGTATGGTAATAGAAGTACCCCCATCTGAGTATGTTCTGTGCGGCGCCTTTGACATGGTGTTAAAAAAAGCGTTACTTTTTGAAAAACCTGAGGCCACCTCATCATTAATTTTTTTATGCGCTATACTTAAACATTCATCTAATTGCGTACTCGTAAGTGCCATTTTTTACTCCTTGTTAAATTACCCCAGAGCCCTTTCCAACAACTGACGTGTAGATAACCCGCTATCTGAACCTGATGATTTTGAAGAATTTGGTAGTGTGCCTGGTATCGATGATTTATTTGTTAAAGCAGATTCGGCTGCTCTGTTCGCTGCGGATTTCATTGCGACATCTACTGCTTGCGCCTTAAAATAATCGCCCCAATTTTGAGGTTCTAAATTTTTGGCTTTGGCTGCCTTAAGAAAATCTTCACGGTCATAGTTAATGCCGTACTGTTGTGCGAATTGGTCGATATCATTTAGCTGTTGTTGTTCCTGCTGCTGATTATATTGCTGCAAAGCTTGCTGCGTAAGCTGCTCTTTCCATTTTCCAAAATCATTAACTTGGTTCTGCAACTGAGCGTACATCTGATCTTGTTGTTGAGGTTGACCCTGTTGGGTTGATTGTTGCGGTTGTTGATATTTATTAATTACTCCTAGGAGCTCGTTCCCGATTTCTGGATGATCAAACAGTTTTTCAAGGGATGTATAATCGTCCTTATATTTATTTAGACTTTCTACTTGTTCCTTGTATTCATTAAGCTGTTTATCATATTCACCCTGCTTTTTTTCGTGAAAACGTAGAGATTCATACATTTTGTTCGGGTCTTCTCCCCAATGCTCCTTAAATCTTTTGTCCTCATTCCAATTTGAAACCGATTGTTCGACTTGTCCGTCTTCTGATGCTGTTTGAGTGTCTTCTGTACCTTGCCCAAAGGTTAGGGTGGTCTTTTCGCTAACTTGCTCAACTGGCGCATCCTCCGTTTGGATGTCTTCTCCCATACTATTTTCCTCCTAAGATTTGCCAGGTTGTGGCAACATTTGATCCAACTGAAATGGCGAGGTTATGAATGGGTCTTCTTCTTTTTCAGCGACGGGCTGTTCCTTTCCATTTAACCGCACAATACAATTGTCAATTCTCATGAGAGCCTCTTTTGTATTTTGGTTAGCAATTGAGTCCTTGATCTCTTCTAGCTTGCCAACCAAAATATTTGGTGAATATCCACCATACTCTTCTTTCGTGAAGGTCTTCCCCTCACCTTTTTCTTTTTTATAACCCTTTCGGTCTTCTTTGGGTACGCCTTCTGGTGCTCCGATTTTGATGATGAACATACCGCCCTCCTTCTTATGCAACTTTCTTTTTCCTCACTGCCTTCTTGCGTGGCTTCTTAAGCTCGATTACAACTTCTGGTTCTGAATTAATTGGCCCTTTTGCGTCCTCTTCTACTGCGTCAACAAATAAGTTTTCGACCTCACGAACGGGGATATCTAAGGCCATACTATTAATTTTTATTCTGACGTGATTTTCCAAAAACCCCATTTGCCCAGCAGGGAGAAGGCAATCTACCCACACACTCAAATCTATGTCTTTTTTAAATCGAAGGATTTGCCCGTTGCGTACTTCCATATACTTTCATGATATGAATTATGAGGTCGAAAATCATTAAAGTATTTCCTAATATTTTTACATTTTGTCTTCTAATTTTAGAATAAGTTAAACCATTAGGTGACGATTCTAGTGTAAAATATTACTATGTCCCAGGAAAATAAGAAGTTAATCGCCTATTTAAATGGCCTACGTAAAATAGCGTCTGAAACGCCGTACCACAAACAGTTCAAGAAGTATGAAAAGTATTATAATGGGTCGGTTATGCCCCAGATCGGCTATGATTTTGATAATAATGCCAAGTTTGGCAATGCCAGGGATTATTACAATTGTATTCGACCCATTGTCGAAACTAAGGCGACTATTGCCTTAGACGCTCAAATTTCTACCAGCATTAAACCGACATCACTTTCACACGCTAATTTTGAGTACTTGGATCAGATAGATTCCGTTTCGGATATGCTTAACGATGTTTGGGATTCAGTTAAACGTGAAAATGAAATGCAGGCCACTCAGCAGAAAATTGTCAGAGATGGATTAGTTTTCGGTATTGGGATAGCTAAGGCGAGTTGGGATCAGTCCGCAGATAATGGCCTAGGCAATGTTGATATCTCACGCATAAACCCACTCGATTTTTTCCCTGAACCTGAGGCTTCAACAATTAAGAACGCTAACTATATTTTTGTTAGACGTAGAGTTTCAAAATTTGATCTGATTAATCAATATCGAAATAATCCTCAGGTATTGGATATTATCGATTCTTTGGAAAAAGGAAAAGAACAAAAAATAGATTTAGGTGAAGAAACTAACATTGTCCAAGGTTATGAAAATAAAGAGGACTCAGGTCAGACATATTTAAGGGCTGGCGGTAATGTCCCAGGTGCAACATCAACCAATTTCACCCTTTACGAATGTTATTTAAAAGACGATACAATCTTTCAACCGATTAAGGGTGATCAGTCCGACACAGAGCAAGTTAAGCGTGAGAATGTGTTCAAATACCCACACGGTAGACTGATTATTTATTGCGGTGAGGAAATATTAGAAGATGGCCCTATTTCGTACCCTTTTGGCTTTCCTTTTTCAGTCTTTAACCCTTCTAATACAAATTATTTGATCGGTGCGTCCGAAGTGGCAACCCTAATGTCTACACAAGATAAATTAACCACTGCTTATTTCAAATTAAACGAATTAATGATGAAATATAAATCGTTCTTGTTAGCGTCACCCGACTCAATTAACCCTGCCGACCTGGCTAAGAACTTTGATATCGTCACCTTAAAAAGAGGTGCTTCACAGCCTCCTATTTTGGTTACGAATAAGTTATCAGAGGATATACAATTGGTAAGGCAACATATTGATGATCTGAAAAAAGACGCGCTGTCATTGGCTCGTATTAATGAAATCATGTTATCTGGGGAGCGACCTGTCGGTGCTAATTCTGGGGCAATGATTAGAGATTTAATTGAGAGTCCAATGAGCAGTATTCGTGAGGTGCAACGCAATTTTAAGTCCTTTTTAGTTGATATCTCAAACAAGGGTATTACGCTGATTCAGTTGTACTATACGCAACCTAGGGTAATGAGATTATCAGGTGAACGTTTTGCGGTTATGAACCAGGATAATCCGGTTATAGAGCTAATAGATCAAGACTCGGGTGAAGCTCCGCAACAGATCCCACAACAATTATTGAATGACTTGTCCTTAACGCAATATGAATGTGAAATTCAAACTGGTTCAGCACTACCTCAGTCTCAGGCGGCAATCGCTGCGACTACAATGCAACTGGCTAAAGACGGTGTGTTTGGTGATATTAATAACATTGATGTAAAAGAGTTGATACTCAAAGCCCTCGATTATCCCAACTACCGAGCCATAATCGGAAAATTGCGCGAAGAACAAGAAGAAATGGCTCAAGTTCCTGTCGAACCTCAATTTCAACAGTATCTAAAAAATATCACTCTAAATCTAGGAGATATCTTAGATTTGGTCGGTACTCTATCCCCACAGATACAACCAACAGCCGTATACAACATCTCGGATGCATTAGGCCTTACGAAGGGGAATCCGGATGATGAGGAAGACCCTGAAGGGATACAGTTGAGTTTTAATTAATAATTTTTAAATCGTAAAAATAATAATCGTCTAAACACTCAATTATTTCGTCTAATCTAAATTCGTCGTCCATTCTCAAATTATGCAATATTTTTGTTTTTTTAACTAGCTATCCAAAATATTAATTAATACTTTAATATTATCTATTATTTTAGTAGTATAATGGTAGAGGTGAAAAAATGAATAATACATTATTTTTAAATAAAGAAGTAGCGAAAGAAATAGGTGCGCAGGCTAGAAAGTCGAACGAACCCGAAATATTGGTTATTGAACTAAAAAAAATATTAAAAGATAGCCAGGAAAAGATTCGAATTATAGAGAACAACCTGAAACTTTTTACGCTCGCTACTGAAACTTATTTGTTTGATTAATTACTTCTTATTACGAATTTTCTTCAAATACTTTTCGAGTATCTTGATGTTATCGGGTGATTGCCCTCGGTCGTGTGAATCATCCCACTTGTCTATCGCTAGGTCATACCATTGAACCCCTTCATCTGTAAGATCAGATTCAAATAATTCAAAGTCATCATTAATTGTTTCTAAACTTAATTTTGAATCTTTAGATATTAGATTATTCTGTTCAATGAACTTTAATAACGTCATAGCCCGCAACCTATGATGATCTTTCCAGTCCGCATCAGGGCAAGCATTTAAAAAATAAGATAGGCTTTCTAAGGATATTTTTTTACGCATTATTCTAATCTTTTCACTTGAAGGGTTGTGTCCTTAATTGGTATTAATTCTTTAGTTTCGGGGTGTCTGATGTACGTGTCCTGTGAAGCCATTATATCCCTTTCTTTCCTTAATTGTTTAGACTTTGGTGCGGTCAGACTTGTAGTTTCTACACGCTGAATGGCATTCCCTTGTTTATCTAACACTACGTGATCAAGCCTCCTACCTGTGCCCGTCTTATGATGTTTTATCTTTTTACCGTTCTTATCCAGAATCGTGCGTTGTTGTAGAACATTCCCTATACCGTGTTCTTGCTCTAATTCAGCTTGAACAATCTTTTCTCTTTTCGTTCCTTTAATGCTATTAATTTTCACTTGCTTTTGCCGTTTAGCAAGCGTGGAAAGCTTCTTTTTTGCACGAATTGCCTTAATTGCCGTACCTGCACCACCAGGAAGACCAGGAACAACGACAGACGCCCCATCAGCTATGATACCTAGCCCATCCAATACAGCATCCCCATAGTTCCCGTGCTTCAAATTACTAACCCCAGACGCAACGCCCATACCCACATTAGCGGCATCCCATCCTGTTTCAACCCAAGGCTGAACATTCTCTACCTGTGATGCTTGCTTTGAACCTTGTGCTATGGCGTCGTTATCCGCATTTGTACGCACATATGTCGGTTTTGTGTTATACCCTACCTTTTTATATTTCAACTCTCGTTCAAACGCTTTTTTAGTGTGTGAACCTGCTTCAAATGCTATAGCTGTCTGATCACCCTCTGTTGAGTCCTTTTGGTGAAGGTCTTGGCGTTTGGATTCGTGCCCCAATGCGTGTGCCATCTTATTATCTTTTTGGATCTTGTCGGCCTCGAGGTAAATATTGTTTTGGTCGGGATCATAGAAGGCTGTTGTCTTACTTGCTTTGACGGTAACGCCCTGTTCATTCTCCAGTTTTGCATCATCGAATAGCACGGCTTCAGCGTGGTCTAAACCTCTAATTTCTGAATATGCCTTATTGAATTTATCAGCCACATATTGTTGGGATACAAGATCGTACTTATCGGGATTTTGGATTAAATCTAATTCCTCGGCGTTTAGTTGGGATAATGCTTCACGTCGTGCGGTCTTGTCTTGGTACTTGTCCGCTGTTTTACCTATATCCCCATCGCTATTAATTATTGAAGATCCGAGATCACTTGCTGAATCAACTGTACGGCCAACGGCAACACCTGCATTGTCTGAAAAATCCCCGATGGCTCTTAAATTGTTTTTGATTTTTTGGGGGTCTGTCTGGATCGATACGTTAGCGTTGATCCCCTCGGCATTTTTGATTCTTTGGATAACTTGCCCAATATCCCAACCGAACGAGAGGGAATATATCAGCAATAACAACCCGATTATTAATTTTTTCATTTAGCTAACTCCTTTTTTTTCATAGCAACAAATTTTTCGTACTCTTTACCGCCTACTGAATGGGCAGGATCATATCCAAGATCATATGCTTTATTTGTTAAGGCTACCGCTTCCTTTTCTAATTGTACTCTATCGGCATCTGATGCATCGATTTTTCGTAATGATAGAGCTTTATTTAGGATTGATTCAATGTTTAAAGGATAGTGTTTTAAAGCGATATTTGTTACCTCTAAGGCAAGATCATATCGATTAGTCTTGAAGTAGTAATTTTGTAGCGTTACAAGCATAGATGCGATACATTCTTTTTTGTTTAATCGTCTGGAATATGCGCCAGATTCTACCCCTTTTTTTGGACGTTTAGCGTCAAATTCCCTATCACGAAAAAATTTTCCTTTATCACTCGTTTCAAGCGCATAATCATCATTAGGATCATCGTTCCCCATGTAAATCACATATAGGTGATTAGGGTCAGACCCGAAGGTAACTGGATGCCCTGTGTAGTACAGCAGGGTGTAATACAGTACCGTCATCGTGATGCAACGTCCTTTTTTGGTGTCTATGGTCTTATAAAGCAGGTCGCAATCCATTACTGGTTTGTTAAATACTAATGCATTATCTATGTCATAGTCATAGGGTTGATAGTTGTTTAATTCAACTGATTCAAAGACATAGTCCCTAACCACGTTCACGGTGACATATCCATCAACTGCATGTGACTGGAGATCCTGTAGCATTTCATTTAATTTAGCTATATAAACCTTTCTATTGAACGATTTATCCATTATCTCATCAATCAAGAATTTACCCATCGTGACATCAATTTCTGATTCTGGTAGGGCTAGGTAATCTGATATGTCCGATAGTGTTGTTGCGTTGATGGACGCACAATAAAATAGTACTGTAATTGCTATTGATATATTTTGGAACACATCAATAAATATAACAAATATATATTATTGCGTTAATATTTTATTTGAATCAGGTAATACATAGTTCTTTTTTTATTAATTTTTGGAATAAAGGACTATGTATAGATGTTCTGGAATATCTTCTAAGGGTATATCTCTATAAGTACTCCTGTTTCTTGGTCGCCCATTTTTATATGTAATACTATTTTCTAATAAAGGGTATTTGCTTTTATTCGTGCAATAAAATGACTTAAGATCTTTTGTCCTAAAAATGACTATTAATTTACCTGCTTTCTTTTCGTTTTTCGCATTACCTTTATCTACAAACCAGATGAAGTTAGAATCTGTTGTATGTAACCATCCTTTATAAAGGCTAGCTATGTTAGGATCACTGTTATGATCTTCCTCTACAAACAAACGTTTACGATGAATATCAAAGTTTCTTTTTACCTCTATCTTACCCAAACTGTGAGAATAATAGTCATGGCCACACCTTTGATCTCTCGTATCCATATATTCTATCCCCAGGAAATCCAAAAAATATTTTGCTGTTTTTTCACCATCCCCCCCCGATTGTAAACAATCCTCAAAACTTACAATACTCAAATTTTATTTCCCCAGTTATACCACCCGTCCAGATCCTCGTTTCTGCTAAATAACTCTATTCGTGGTAACTCGCCTACCAACTGTGTGATTAATGACCTTACTCTCTTAGGTTTTGCACTATGAACTGTTAATGGATCATCTAATATCTGGTGAACGCTGTTATTTATTCTCGTTGGAGTTCCCTTCGTCCCAATTAGGCACAATTCGGAGTTAGACCTTGTCCAATTACCTAACCCCCAAAAAAAACCCTCACCCCCTTTATTTCTTTTTACCCAGTTAAAACCACAGGTAATATACCTAAACCCCCACTCCTCCATAACCTCTATACCTTCCTTAAGGTAAGGGAACGTCACCCAGATAAACAATATAGAATTATCAGAACTTATTTTATTAACAGGAATTTGTTTTATTTCATCCATCGGGATAGTTTTATAATGCATCGATGGACTTCTATCCCCTACTCCGTAATCCCAAGCAGGATCAGCATAAATAATGTCAAACTTTTTATCCGTGTTATATATATCAATATCAAAGTCGTTTTCTTTTGTTACTTGCTCCTGATATTCCTTTTCCTTGGCTTCTACAGTGGCAAGTTTCTCTGTTATTTTAGCTACCCGAATTATTCCCGATGTTGTTATATCTTTTTCCTCTTCTATGTATTCCTCAAATGTATCCTCTGGCATCTTTGCTATTTTTTGCCATTGATGACTTTGCTTATATGTTATGCCTAAGTCTTTAAGATTTTGTACGCCCCTTTCAAGCTGAAAGGGGCGTGAATCTTTATTATATAAACTAGGATCGCCCCCTTTATCTTTTGGTATTTCAAGCAATATTTGACCTGCCCTGCGCTCTGACCGTAGTTTAATCTCGCTAGCTTTTTTAATAATTTCAGGAGATTCTTTAGCTTGAACCATAGCGTATCTATACGCCTCAGCCTTATCTCTTATATTAGCTATCTCATCAATGCTATGGCACTCTGCTACAGCGTTTTTCATTGCGTTAAATTTTACTAATTCCATCTAATACTCCTCCGTTAAAAGCAGCGCATAGTCTGCTTTGGTAATTTCTCCCCACCGTTCTCTAATAAATGTTCTATCGTAATATCATATCCCTTCACCACATTTCGGATTTCTTGAAGAATATTGCACAAATCTTTATTTCCGATTAAGTGTAAATTGTCTGGATACTTGATCCGTGTTGTCTTCCGTTTAAAGTCAAAAACAAATGAAAATACCGCGGTGTCTCCCCTTTCTTCTTCCTTATCATTTTTCATCTAATACCCATTTTTCTTACTTCTTCTTTTAATGCTATGAGCAATGGCTACTGCTTGCTTAATCGGCTTTCCTGACTTAACTTCAGCCTTCACATTAGATTTAAATATTTTCTTACTTGTTCCTTTTTTAAGTGGCATTCTTTCCCTCCTTGTTGTACTCTTCTAAAACTTTGCTATGCTCCGCTTGAACCAAATCAGCCGTGTCCTTAAGAAACGCCAACAGATTAATTTTAGGTAATAATCGTAACTTATCAGGTATTACTAATTCCGTTGTATCAGCCTCGTAATCGTAAATTATTTCGATCTTAAAAAGATGGTCTCTGACCCTTCCTTTTGTTTGTGCATACATCCGCGTACTATCCACCATTACTCTCCCCTCTGTATTGCCTCGGATACGATCTCCTCGGCTAACTTACGGTTCTTCTTCTTGTCCGCTAATTCGTTCCTGTAGCGGTGCTTGGACGCTTCACGCTCTAGCTCTTGTGGTGTTCCGTAGACAAGTCCCTCAGACTTGCATTTAGCATCAATCTCTTTAGCTGTTATCGGTACTTCTCCATTCCCTGCACACGAATATCTTGCTGTCCCACAAATGGTATTAGGTTTAAAATTACCGTAGTAAATGTACACGTCCCACCCATCACAACGGTCACACTGCAAAAACTCTTTTTTTGATATATCTATAAATTTAGTGTCAATATTTGAGCAGTACCGACACTTAATGTCATGAAGAGGCATCGTGTATTTTTTTTAGGAAGTAACGTTTTAATTTGTTACGTCTTACCCAATCAACATTGGTTTCCTGACCATTTAGAATCTGGTAAAACCTAGACCTGTCTACATTCAAAAACTTAGCCATTTCGCCCTGTGAACACCCACTGGATGAATACAGTTTTCTTAACTCTTCAGGCGTGATAGATGTGTCTATAAACTTATCCGAATCCATAATATTTTGTCTGGTTCTGATATAATTTAATTCAGCAATGACTGTGTTAACTTTTTCGTGCAATTGCCTCACCTGTTCGCTCAACACATACGGGTTGCTATGCCGTTTTAAATCGATAATTTGTGCCTCAGAATCACAAACTCGTTTCGTTAACACAGCATTGCTTAACTCTGTCCCCTCTCTACACGTACGCTCGTTGACTTTCATTACCTGCTTATGAATATAGTCCTCACAATTTTGGATTGCTTGCTTAACAATCACGTTAATCCTACTCTCAAACCTTTTCTCGAAATCAACATGGCGTTTGGTTAATTCCATATTTATTACCTGCATATCATTTACATTACCGTTCATTTTTCCTCCTATCCTTGAATGTCATACCCTCCCTTTATTAGCTCATCGAGCGTAGGCCTCCCGCGAGCCAAAGGTGCGAAGCTAGCGGGAGGTTGTACTTCGATGTCGCTCAAATAGCGAATGCCATATTGTAAGGCGTCACAGGAATGGTCATCTTTTTTTACGACCTCTTCCTTTCGATTCTCTTTACCTATATCTTGTTTATACTGATACCGTTCGTGTTGTTCCCACGTGTACGTACAATGATCAAATATTTGTAAATTGTTGGTATGAAATAACTGATTAACCAATAATATATTTGCCATCTTGTCCTTTTTAGATTCGATTAGGTTGAGTCCAGTTCGATACAGGTCGTCCCAAACCGATGCAGCGTCAATGCGTCCTGCTTTCATACTAAAATCAGCAACCACAGGTAATGAGCCGTAACGACTGCATACACGATGTAAATCCTGTACACTTGCCCCTTTGCCGTGCCATTCATCAAATACGTAGATTGTGCCGTGTTCAGTCTTAGCTAAGAATACAACAGCTGAATCGTTAACCGTTCCGTGATCTAGTGCTACACATTTGAACCAATGAGGCTGCATCTGTAACCGTTTGATTTTGTGATGCGCCATCATAGCGGTATAAACCTGTTCATCAACAGTGTCCCAATCACCCCATAAGAAACGCTTTAGGAACGATTCAGGGTAATTCTTTTCAAGGTTCGCTATATAGTCCTTAGGAATGTTCGCAATGTTTTCATGTGCCGTACCTTTAATGTATAAAATACCGTTTTTAGTACGCCAATCTTCTGTTGACTCTATATATAGCTGTTTAAAAAAAGACGAACCCGGATTTCCCTCAGTTATTATGATAGGTCTTTGAATTGCTTGGCCGGATAGTCTACCTAAGCACGCCAAATAAAGATCCTTCGTCAAAGCCTCAGCTTGTACCAATAGTATTGCATCGTAGTTAGATGATTTGATCTTAGAATCAACGTCAAAGGCTCTGAATTGGATAACAGAACCATTGTTAAACACCGCTTCCCTTTTAGTCTTTGAATACTGGTAACCGTTGGATTCAGGAGGGAATTTATCTAAAAATTGCTTTATACAGGAATCGTACAGCGTGTTGTAAGATTCTCTAATAATCGCCGTGTTAGCCCCTGCATAAATCGTGCATAGCAAGAAAAGACAAAACATCGTGGCATATGACTTTCCAGATCTGTAACCACCCCATAGGGCTAGGTGCGTATATTCATTATCAGTCCGCTGTTCAAGTCTACCGTCAACTTTATGGAATATGGCTTTAAACAGCTTTGTCTGTGTGGGATTTAACTTGATATTCAATTGACCCAACCTTGATCCAATCTGTTCTGTTCGTCACCTTCTTTTAGTACGTCAGATAAAGTCTGCTCTTTCTTAAACGTTCGTAATGGATCTTGTTGTATGCGATAGAAATGCATTGCCCGTATACCTAGCGTGAAGGCTACTAGAAAGACAAATGTTAGAATAATGATCAATACAGCAATTGTTACCGTACAGGCTAGGATATAGGTGTAACTACCCCACATTACTCATCCTCCGTTAATGAAATGTTAATAGCGTTAACCGTGTTGTTATTGGTAACGTTTTGTTGCGGGTCTAAGAATCCTGCACATTCTAGTAATAACCGTTGTGCAGGTACACTGTGCTTAGATAGCCGTAACGCATTCAATAAAACCAGTTCAGTGTAATCGTTTAATGCTTCCTTGTGCCGTTGAGCGCCCTTAACTGATTGTCGATAAGCCTTAAGGTGCGTACTAACTGTTGGTTTGGATAACCCTGTGAACTGTGCTATCTCCACAACCCTAGGCAACGTAGTACGTGACTTATCCTTAATTAATGTATACATAGCTTCAATAATTTTGATATGGTTCTTCTCCCAAGGTGAATCTCCAAGCTCTACGGCTTTTAGTTCCTTCCCCTTAACACTGAGACTTTTAATCTTAGTCTTAGTCACTTTTTTGACTTTCTTCTCCCTTTCTTTTTTTGTCTTTTCTTTCATAATTTTTCTTTATTCTTGTTTCGATAAAACAAAACAAAGAAAAATCTTACTCACCCATTATTTTAATCATTAGCCACACGACAACTATAAATGCCAGGACCAATCCCCATAATGTGGAATAAAATAATATATCACCCATTATCATTCCTACAGTCTTGTATGTTACCCAAACGAAACATGTCCAAGTAGCCAATTCGTGTCTATATTCTCAATGCTTGAAGGGTGTAGGACTCCAAAAGATGTTTTAGTAAGTACGCCTTCACCCTTCAAATTCAAGTCTACACGCCCCAATAACTTCTCGATGTTCAATCTTTCGTCTACGTCCCGATTTATTTCTTGGTGCATACTTTTTATTATAGTCGAATTAAACTAGAAATCAATACTACAGTCTTGTAACTTAACAATTGAATTTAATAATAGTGTTGACATAATAAATATGTATGTTATTATAGTAACATATTAAACAGGAGGTGAAAGAAAATGAGCAAAAATAAATCAAGTGTCTTAAACGTAGGTTTTAACAATTTTATTCCAGTAAGTAAGTTGGTCGCGGTTGTGGACACAGAATCAACAAACGCGAGTTTGTTAGTTAAGAAATCCAAAACAATCGATGCTACAACAAATAGAAAGGTTAAATCCATAATCATTATGGACAGTGACCAAGTGGTACTAAGTGCGGTGTCTGTGAAGACGTTATTGAAAAGAATTTAAATAAAGAGGTGTAAAAATGAAAGATTTTAAATTGTATGAAAAAAAGTCGTCGGTTACGGATCAATTAATAAAAAAATTCAACGATCTTAAGTTTAAATTAATTAAATCAGCCGAGTCTATGTCTAATGAGGTTGATGATTTTAATCGGGAATATTTGCGTTGCAATAAAGAGATACCTAGGCATCTTGATTTTGCGTTAATCGAGTATTTAGATTTGATAAGGAAAAGTATAAGAGGATTAAAAGAGGTATAAAAATGAAAGTAATTAACAGTAGTGAAAAATTAATAGATTTATATATTAGACAACGAGAAGTGATGGATAAATTAAACGCCGATATTAGGGCTTATAGGGCAAAATTTAAATTAGATGATAGGTTCTACAATGAGGACTACCGAAATGAGTCTGTGTTGTTAGAATCCTACCTTTCAGACGTAGAGAAAGAGATATATCAAGATTTGGAGGCTATGTAATGAATATAGAAATTGTTTCTGAAACGTGGGCATATTGTAGGGATAGTAATAAAATAATTAGAAGAGGTGTATAAAAATGGCATATGAAATATATTATAGTGATAAAGATGTTTTAGATTTAATAAATGACGTAGAGAAAATGAACAATGAGACAATGGACACAGTTGTTTATTATCTTAATAATGCTGAAGAACAAAAAGGTAAGCTTATTAGTACCATAGAACAAATAAAAGATTATCAATCAGATAATGAAGGTTGGAGATCAGAGTTTTATTCAGATGATCGACAAAACAAAGTAAAAGAATTAGAAAAAACATTAACTGAAGATCAAATTGACGAAGAGTTTGAGAAGTACATTGATTACCTAGATGAGAAGTACCCTGAATTTGAAAGTGATGAAAAATACACTGAATCAGAAGTAGAGAAGGATTTACAAGAGGCGTGGAAACTTGACGACGAAATAGAAAAGAGTATCAAAAATTTAAAAGCATTAATAATAAAATTAGAAGAATTATAATTAAAAGAGGTGTGTAATGAAAAATATGATAGGTAAGAAATATATAGTGACTGTTTATAATGGTTGGTTTGATGAAGGTGCGCAGTTAGAAATTATAGATCATAGATTAAGCCGTACAATCATAGAGGACTTTCAGGGTGATGAACGAGAATATAATAAATATTATGAGGAAGACGAGTGCCCTAACAATCAAACAACGTATCAATACAAATTTATTTTAAGAGTGCAACATGATAAGGATACCTGGTACTCAGCATATAACGATATGACATTTTTAGACTATGCGGTAGAGTTTTGTGATGAGCTAAAGAATGATTGATATTCTCCCCCTATATTACGGCATGGACGGCTTAGCAACTGACGCTGAGACGTGGAAAGACTTAATCGAGAACAACAAGAATATTTTACATGTCGATACGGCAAACGGTTATCAAGTTAGTACAATACTAGTCGGTTTAGCTTCCCCGATGGGTGAGGGTAAAATAAATATTTTTGAGACGATTGTGTTTGACCAACGCGGTAAAGATGTTGAGGTTAAGCGATGTGATACGCCTGCTGAGGCAAGTTACTGGCATAAGTCGCTAGTCAAGGAATATGAAATTAAATAAAAATAATCCCCGGAACCACCGGGGAAGGCTTGCTTCGTTCTATAAAGCATATTAATTATAACATATGAAAAATTTATTCCCAATAATCTTAATATCACTTAACATAATGGCCTCGGTAGTCTATGTTCTGCACAAAGATTGGTATAAATCAGTGTATTGGCTAAGTGCCGCGACGTTGACTTATTGCGTGACGTTTGGGTGAATATATTATAGGATCAACATATGAAACAACAATTTAAACCGTATTTTAATAAAGAAAAATTTGCCCGATTGTTATCGCGTTGCAATAAAGCTGAGTTAGCTCGAAGCTCTGAAAAATTCACAGGTATTAAAATTGGGCTATCAACAATCCAACAAATGAGCCAGCAGCTTGCTGATAACCCTCAACTAATAACGCTCGTTGTTATTTTATTTACGATTAATTCGATTTATAAAGATAATCACACAGTTAACGACTTTATCGAATTCGAAAAAATAGATCTTATTTCTTAAGATTTTGGTAAAACTTTTTAAGTTTAGATTCTAGTTCACGTACAGATAATTTGCCGCCCAAGAACCAATCAAGAAAGTGCCTGGGCGGTCTAGTGTATAGCTCAATTCCGTTAAGTCGAGCGAACTGTTGCCGTGATTGCTCGTCAACATATGAATATTGGTCTCTGAGGCTCATCACATTATAACCTTTTCAAGAAAAAGCGCACCCGCTGCACAAAGCAATGTGACAATTACAGTCGCGCCGTATTTCACCCCTGCGATAAAATTTTCTTGCTTTATTTGGATCTGCCGCAAACGATTACGGGTCTCCACTGTGAAAGAATTTAGAACCATCCCAGATAGGTCAATAGCCGCGTTTAAACTATCGGGTGGTAGGTCTGGATATTTAGCCTTTAATTCTGCCCTCATTGAGGCTAATGATGCCCGTATTTTATGGCCGTTGCCATTACCGTTGCCGTTACTTTCCGTTAAGCTCATTTAACGTATTGAATAATTTTAGGCTATCTTCGAAATAGAGTAGATTATCCTGTGATTTCTTGAAGTTGCCCCGATAACGTATTTTCGCTGATGGATTATCAAGCCCAGTCTCAAAATTTTCATTTTTAACGCCCTCGCACATAGCCCCCTCGCAAACGGTTGAAAACACGGAATTAAGCCCCTTCAAGAGGTTCACGCTATCTCTGGCCTCCATCGTAATAGCAAGTGTCGATCGCTTCGTCCTAATTTTACCCATACTTTAATTATGGCACAAATCAAGCTAAAAATAAGGGTTGATTTTATGAAAAAATTCCACTAATTCTAGAACCGTTTCTCCTGCATTTGTTCAAATGATACGGCGGTGTTCGCGTTGTACCGTGGCAGGTCGTCGCTCCACCCATAGAATTGACGAAAAGACACGGTACTTGGTTTAGACGGTTCTTTTTTAACCCATCGATTTTTGAAAAATTCCTCAACTTTTTCTGAGGTGAAATTATTCGAGTCAAATTCATTAAAATTGGAGTTCGTCTTCTCCTGGTGTGTCGTCATATAGGTAATCTTGGCTGAATAGACGGAAATTGTCCACATGAAAGGATTGGAGAAGCATGATACACCTCGTGGCCGAGTGGATAAGGTTATATCGTTCTTCTGGATTTTTAGGGTCCTGCATGAACGAATCTAAATGTTTTCTGATATGGTCAATGTGATGTTCATACCCCCTCAAATGCCAGTCGTTGGATTTATATTTTTCAAATCCTTTCTGATAGCACATTGCCAATTCTGAAATCGCCTCGCCGAAATCCTTTTGGAAATCCGCCTCCATTTTTTTAATCTTAAAATAAGTTAATTTAGCCATGTAGCACCTCTTGAATATCTTCGTAAATTTTGTGTGGATTTTTAATTATTATGCCACCTTGATAGCGTAATACCTTCCAGCCTAAAATATTAGCTGCGTTGATTTTTTCGTAGTCATCGGCGGAGTTGTGTTTCCCCCCTGTAGAATTTGACCGTTGCCCCCCATCGCACTCTACAGCTAGCCTATGATTAACCCACGCCAAATCAAATCGCCATTTTCTTGTTGGGTGAAATTTGAATTCACGCGTCATCCCCAACAAAACAGACCTGTCAATCGTAATAAGCTGAGTAATTAACGCATCACTTAAATCTGGGTGTTTAATTTTACTTTTAATTGATTTTTTTCTTTTAACTTTTTCCATATTTTACCTTTTTTTTTAGATTTTCTATTAACTTTACGTAACCCCCTTACAAATAAGTTGATTTTACTTAGCATACAAACAGCCTCCCTCCTGTCTAAGTGATAAAAATAAATTTAATTGCTGCTGTAAGATCGCTCTGCCTTCTGGTTCAGCCCGATATTTCTTGTATTGATCATACGTGAACTTGTCCGTAGAAATCATTGTAAGAAGCGCCTTCAATTCGCGAGTCTCAAGCGTAATACCCAAATTGCTTATAACATTGTGTAAATCAGCCTTGAGCGCAGCCCCTTTTTTGTTGTCACAAAAGTCCTCTAGCAGTCCAAGGCTATGACTGCTAATTATATCCTTGTAGGTTTTTCCGCGTAAGCATATTTCGAAGGGGGAATGGACTTGATGCCCGTAGTTCGTGAACGCGAAAATTCCATCAAAACAATCTAGGTTCGGGTACGCACCGCAAATATATTTTAGGTAGACAGCTTTGACCTTCTCAAAAAAAATTAGCAACTGAGGCTCTGTTGCGTGCTTTTTGAAAAAGATTAAGTCGTGCGGATCTTTGAATAAATAATGTGAAAAATGTGCATAAAAATCGTTAGTTTTTGCACAACTTATTTTTTCATCCAAAAATTTTAAATAGCCTTCAACAAAAAAGTTATACATTTTTGATATATTTTTCTTATAATTGATATATTTTTGAGATAATTTCAGGCTTTGGACTGGGATTAAATACAACTTTTTGAACTTATGAAATACAAGTTGATCAGGGTAAACATTTCCGTATAACATCGCATTTAGGGCTATCAGACAATCCATCATGTCCGTTTCGGATACCCCTTCAATGAACCCAGGCAGTGTATTCGAATAAGATCGATAAAAGTTGGTTAGATCGTCATACCTAGCTTTGTATGATCGAAGCAGCCATCCCTGAATCCCCCTAAAAAAGAAATCATACAACTGTTCTGCTCCATACTGCGATGAAATATCAAAAAAAGGCATTTTTTCGTTAACAATGTTCATGACATCTCCTTAATTTTGGTATGATGACTCGGGTCTTTCTCTAGTATCGTTAAGACACATCCAAGTATCAATCTCCTATCAGACGGTTTAATCGCGCTAGAATTGGAAAATTTTTGTTGTAGTGCACCAGCACAACCCCCTGCTAGTTTAAGTGCCTTATTCTCGATAATTCGGGCCTCTGAGGGGTTATTAGATTTTAGGTAATCCCAGTATTTCACCCCGTTATTATATTGTTCTTCCTGGTAATCGAGTTCGTCCTTCTCTTTCTGGATCTCTTCCATAGCCGAATGGGAAAATTCTGATATTTTGGTGGTTTTACGATAAAATTTGTATCCTGCTTCAACACCTTCTGGTGTCCATTCAGAATCGATTAAGGTCTTAAAATTTTTCGCATATTTGGCATCAGGATTAGATAGCATATAGCCTCGCCAAAATAACAAATTCTGGATCTTATATTTTTTTGTGATGTTTGGTGAGTTAAATATTTTTTCGATATACCCCTGGTCTCCCATTTTGAACGGATACGCCTTAGCGTAGTCCTGCAAAAATTTTTTAAATTCTTTCCTTAGGGTTTCATCACCCCAACTGATCCGATTGTAGACATTCACTTCACTTTCCTCCTTTTTTAATAATGATTTTTCTAAAAAATTTTCGTTTAGCCCCATCATGTAACAATAAGATAATTCTTCTTTATTCTTCTTAGTAAGTTTACTTACTTTAGAATGGTGGCTGCATTTTTTTTCCCGTGTGGCTTCACTTTTTATTTTCAGACCTCCTTTTTCACCCCCCTTTTTCGCTGTTGATAACTCATTTTTAGGTTGAGTTGCAACAGTGTCGGTTTTGCTAATTTTGTGCTCAATATCGCCGTTTTTAGATCCTTTTTCTGTTAATTTGGTAACCTGTGCACAACTTTTATTATCTCCTTCGTGCCGTGTGGCTTCACTTTTTTTGCCGTGTGGCTTCACTTTTTTTCCGTGTGGCTTCACTTTTTTCTTAACAAGGTCGATTTTAAGCACAAAATCGGTGTGCCGTGTGGCTTCACTTTTTTTATCGAAATTTACGCTAAAAATAGTAGCTAATTTCTTGTTTCCAATAGTTATTTCTTGCGTAAAAATCAGATTATTCTTAGTTAAACAAGATATAGCGCGGTCAAACATACCCTTAGTTATTCCTAATTTTTCCGCTAGTCTGCGACGTGTATTAACGTACTGGTGTTGCTTCACAGTTATAGTTAATGGAGGTACAACATGTATACCATCGACAACTCTCATGTTCGCACACAAGTAATCAAGCAGGGCCAAGGCGTTACCCTTTGGCCGATGCTTTTTTATATGATCTAATTTTGGTCGCTTAAACCACGAAAGTTGGTTCTGTTTCTGCATCCTTAGTGTTGCCCGCTAGTACCTCTATTTCTTTCGTAATTGATTCTTTTTTAGCCTCAGCGCGTGCGTTGGTTTTAAGTTCTCGGACACGATCTATTCCAATCTGCCTAACCTTAGGCTGGTCGTCCTTATATACGTCCTTTAATATTGCCGTAATCGGGTTAAGAACATCACCCTTTGTAACTGTCTCCAACTCTTCAAGGGTCAACGCTTCAATTTGGGTCTGAGCCTGGTCAATCGTAAAACATTCTGATCTAGGTTTAATTGGCTCTTCTTCTGTAATATTGATCATTTCTGGGACCTCTTCCTCAGTGTAGGTCGCACGAAATAACTCGGAAAATGCCTGGCGCAAGGCCTGACTTAACGCGGTCTTTTTGATCATCGTTTTAGGCATTTTCAACCACATAGCCTTTTTCGTGTCGTATTCTGCACGATCAACCTCAACATAAACAGGAATCATGTACCCATCCACGTACACCTCAGCGCAACCTTTTAAATTATTCCCCTCGCCCTCCGTCCAGCTCTTATGACCCCTATACTTGGGATGTGATTGCGCTGCCTTAAGATAGAACCCTATCCCGATTACAAACTGTGGCTGCGCGGACTGGCTGTACTTGATAAAATGTACGTCCTTCATCCACGGGTCTGCTCCTAGACTCTTACATAGCTCAATAAAAAGTAAACACTCTTTATCATTAGCGTGTGGGCATATACAGTCCTTAATCTCTTTAATTGTGATTGTTGCTGTGTTATTTATAATTTCATTTGTCATTTTTTTTCTCCTTAATTAGTATGCCCCTGAACACTCTTCTGCGACCATATCGAGTATGTCATTAATAGAGTGCTCGATGTACGGGTTGTCGTACATTTCTAATAATGCTTTATCAAAACACGTTTGAATCGTGCCCCCGATTTTTTCGTACCACACGGGCATCCCCCAATGTCTGTACGCCTCTAGCCTGGACAAAACCTCATTTGTACGGCGTGGGACGCGAATATTAAGACACGTGAACCCGTTTATCCCCTCATAATCGTCTATATCTATATCAAATCCAAGGCCATCCATAGACTCCAGAACCCATATCAAATCAGTTATATTTTTAGCCTCCAGCGCGCCTGTTCTCCCTTGGTAATCCAGCGATCTTTTTTTGAAATTATTCAAAAAATCTTGATAGTGCTTAACTAACTCTTCTTTGAGCGGCGCAGTGTTCCACACAGTGTCGGAATAGCGGTACACATCGAATCGGTCAATCCACTCAGATAACCTGTTATAACGCAAGTCTGTTCTTAATTTATAAATACAATGGTTGTGCTCCCATTCGAATTTGTCTCCTAATAACTCACGTATGCAGACGTGTTGCCCCTTAAATTCTTCTTCATATTTTTCGTTCATTTGCTATTTTCTCCTCGCGTCCCTTATAATAGGGGTGCTACATTTTTATTTTTGATTTTGACCAGCTCGACACAAGCTGGTCTTTTTTTTAGAATACCGCCCCCAATCCCACCATTAATAATATTGAACAAATCGACAAATCAACGTTGTTAAATTGCTTATTTCTTGATTTTTGGCAGTGCCTACACCCTATAAAATGTAAAGTCTTTATCATATAATCCACGATTTTATTTTACTGTATCTTTGACAAAATAATCCAATTTTACCTCGAACAAATCAGCTAAATTAGCCACCAACGTGAAGGATGGGTTTTGTACTTTATTTTGCTCATACAGACTTAATGTCGAATTAGTAGTGTACAAACCGTACTTATTATCCAGTTGCCTAGCAAGCCTATCAAGTGATAGTTGTCTTTTTTTTCGGAGTCCTGACATCGCTTCTCCATCAAATGTTTTAATCATTAAAGTATGATATACTGTACATCCTAATATGTCAAGATAAATTGACTAGATATTTAAGGGATACGCAATTTGCATAATTTGACACTGTAAAATATAATAAGAATACTGGACTGTTCCAAGAGGTGTGTATGTTCAATTTTTTTAATAAAAAGCCAACTTTTGGCGACATGATTGATTTATGGGCTGAGGCCTGCGTCATAAAATCTAAAGATTTAAGGGAAGTCACGATTGAGTCTAAATTGACTCACCTTAAAGCGTTAAAATTGCATTGCCCCCTACGTACACCATTAACACACGTTAAATTTGCCCAAATAGAGGAAATTAAGAGGGTGCTTCGTAAGACGAACAGCCCCAAGACCACAAATATGTACTTATCTATGCTGAAACAGTTTTTTCGTTGGTCTGAAAAAATGGAATTTATCGAAAAAGTTCCGTCCATCGACAATTGCCCAAATCGCGAGCTAAAACCTGTGGATTTTATGACGCTGGAAAATTTCGATGTTTTTCAAAAATGCACAATCGAAATGATGGCTAGACCTTACCACAAATCGGCTGAATTTAATCAGCGTCAAAATTTATGGGCTAATCGAATTCTAGCCTACACAGGGATCAGGTTAAAAGAGTTGGCTAGGCTAAAATGGTCTGATATTGATTTTGAAAATAAGATGGTGACGATTAAGTCGGCTGCCTACAATAAAGGAAAACAACGTACAATCAAAATGAGTCCGCAAGCATTTGACACTTTTAATACCATGCCTAAGTTTCACCGGAATCACGTTTATCCGTTCCACGGGGAGGGTAAATTCAAGCACAGAAATTGTATCAATTCTATTTTGAAACAGTTCGATTTACCATTCAAATGTTACCCAACGATTTTTAGACCATCATTTATTACCTGGGCCTTATCTCATAACAAAATGGCGATCCAGGAAGTATCAGCATATGTGGGTCACGAAGATATACAGACTACCGCTAAGTATTACACGAATAAGCAGGCCATTCTTGATGCCAGTGCTGATTTCATCGAAAAATTAGATTTTAATAAATCACGAAAAATAGCTTAAACCTTCAAAACCTTATAATCAGTAAAAGTGGTTCTGCAATCAATATGCAACCAAGTCGGTGTTTTGGAAATATCTTCAACACATCTTAATCCGTAACTGTAATACGTACCTTCATTTTCCCAAATATCGTCGTAAATCTCTTCAATATGAACCCCTTCGATATGTAAATCTAGCCCTCGGCCGGACTTGTGCTGGCTATTTCGTGCACCAACAGAACAATTTGCCGGTCGCCACCCTCGATAGTTCCAGCCGTCCTTTTCGGTCTTCCAGGTATTAACAACCATCGGTTTTCCGAATCGCTCACGAATCCACTGAGCTAAATAAATAATCCTATCATCCAGGAATATAACCGCCCTACCTTTCCATTTTTTGTGTAAATCTTTAGTGACAAATTCGTGAAGATAGAAATTTTCGGTCAGCTTTTCTTTCATTTAATCTTTTTCTGTAAATCTTCAAGTGTTTTGTCGAAACCACTTATTTTTGATGCTGTCTCGTCCATCTTTTTTAACACTTTCTCCGATATAGGTAAAGTTTCGGAATGTTCGCGGACTGATTTACTTGCAGTTTTGCTTAAATCTTCCAAAATTGAGCTGATAGCCTCCAATTTATCTAGAATATTGATCAATTTCTTAACATATTTAAAAAAATTCATATTTACTCCTTAGGATATTGATTTTTAATTTCTGCGACTTTCGCTTGCCACGCTTCAAGGCCATTTTCGGTAATAAACTCGATTTGATCTGCCGTACTGCCGTACGCCTCAACTCTCTGAGATAAAACAGTTCCATTTTTTTTTACACTTCCAAACTTTTGGGATTCAACCTCATCATAATTTTGTGTGTTTTCTACTCTATCCCCGTTTTCCTTAACCGCATATTTTTCTATAGGATAAAAGTCACGGGATTGATCAGCGTCATATTTGATTATGGATTGATTGTAATAGTCAAAAAATTCAATCATAATTTTATCGCGTAAAGAACTGATTTATTTGCTGGCCGTGTCTCGGTATCCCCAGTTAGTGACATTGTGTGCGTGTGCGCGCCTGCGGGCTGTATGGCTGCGCCATACGAGGCTCGTGGCATGCCGATGTCGATAAAGCTATAAAAATAATTTGCACTCGTCATCTGGATGTAAGGGGTATCAGCGGCATGCGACCCAGGGTTCATACTCTGGATGCCATGTTCGTGTGTACCTGCGCTCGACGTTGTGCTCGCGAGTGAGTTAACCGCTGTTGCATCTGCTTGGGTGTCCCCGATGGTTCGGCTTGAATCTAACCCCCGTAAAAATTCTCCTTCAAAATTTGGTAACCCAAATGTTGTTGCCCCATCTCCTGCCCCATAAGTTGTCCCAATCACATCAAAAAGACGTGCGTTCGCCGTTCTGGATATTACTGATCCGTCAGCAACCAGTGTTCCGTTCGGCTTTGTACCGAGCGTATATGCCATGATAGTCCCCACAGGAGTCTTGTCTTCTTGGATGTTGATATTAAGACGAGTAGCCGATACTGCTGTACCTAACACTAACGGATATTCTGCTGGCTCAGTGGTTACTTTTGCCCCGTTCACCCCAACATAATATGTTGCTCCAACGGTTAATGCGCTAAAACTGGAGTAATAGTCACTCGCTACTGTTGCAGTTAACCCTGACGCTGTTGTTGTGGTCGATATTCCGACTACCCCTGTTACCCCTGCCGATGTTGCGTTAGTCGCTTTGTACAACAGCCCTCCAGATAGCCTTAGCACATCTCCAACACTGACCGATTCCCCACAAGTTCCTGTAAAATTGTCTGAGGGAAGCCCTACATAGGTTCCTGCTGTAATTTGATTTACGTTAATATCATAGCTGCCTGACGACCACAAAATAGGGATTTTTTGAAAGTTATAATCCCAATTTGTATAGCTGATCAGATTTGAGCCGTCGTATAAATTAAAATCACTGTCTGATGGATATGCCATTGTTAATTACCTCCTCTTGTTCTTAATACTGTGTCTTTTGATAATGTGCCGTCAGGTTCGGGTTGTAGTGGTGTGAATCCTGCCGAGCCTGCCAACAATTTAGATAAGGCTTGCATAGCTTTAGGCGAGTGTTTAATTGTTTCCCTTTGTCCTATAGGCGACATAAATGGCAATAAGACTGGTGCGGCCGTTCCCAATAAAATCCTAGCTATATTTGCAGCACCTTGTGCGCTCCCTGATCCCCCACCTTGGCCTGCAAAAATTCTTGAGAATTGATCCTGTGCCTGTATATTTTGCGCCCTGTCTAACAACCTACCCTCTGGGTACAGCTCATCAAACTTTTCTAACGCTTTCCTTATCGGCTCTTCTTGCTTTCTTTTAAATAACTTTGAGGCATCTTTTCGTGTTGTTAATTTACCCCCTAAAGGTGATTGTACGCCGCCTAAGAAATCTGATGACATTGCGCGTAATTTATCGTATTCCTTACCCCAATTTATACTCTTGTAAACATTCTCTTTGTCAAAATCATCTTTAATTGTTTTAGACACATCTTTCCTTATTTCTTTTAATAACTTTTGAACCCTATCAGAGGGGTTGTTATCAGGTGTCCATTTAACACTTTCATCAATTCGTCCAACTACTTCATTTAGCCCAGCAGGTGTGTTGTCCGATTTAACATCATTAATAAATTTTCGAACCTGTTTTTTCTCAAGTTCGGTATACTTAGGTGTTTTCCCTAGAACTTTAGATAATTCTTTTTCACGACCACCCATTTTTTTCAATAGACCGTCATATTTTTTTAACCACTTAAACGGTAACGTGTTGGATTTAACAAAATCAGATTCAGTATCTAATAACGCCTCTTCCTTAATCGTGCGTTTCCATTGATCATCTTGTAATTTTCCGAGCCCTTTCCTTGCTGATTCCCCAACATCTTCAAACGTCTCAGTCCTTTTTAGTATTGATGGATCTTGAATTGCCTTAGTTATTGATTTTTGTGGTACAGATGATAACATTTCCCCTGTTTGACCTAACACATTGCTGACTGGGCCTGTTTGAATTAATTTTCCTAATCCTTTTCCTAGACCGAGCGTACCAAGGTCGATACCTGCTGCAATTGCTGCATTTTTTAGAGCTTCGAGTTTTGACTCGCCACCCGTTGTGCCTTCAACAAAGCGTGAAGCCCCAGTAAGGCCTGCTGCCCCTAGCATCCCCATAGGTGTCGTTCTGAACGCCATTCCTGCATACGGTGCAATCTTAGCAATAGTGTTTAATGCTGAAGGGCCTGGCGCATTAGGTAACTGAGAATAATCAATGTTTGGTTGCTCGGCAACACTGCCGTCTGCATTAGGTATTACAAAATATTCATCTGGCTCAACCCCTTCTGGTAACTTAGCTAAGGCCTTTTGGATTATATGCCGTGGCGGTACTTTTTGTTCACTCCGAATATTTAATACCCTGCCGTCCTTTAGTGGTATCTCGAAAACTTCCATATCAAAGTTCCCTCCCACGATTTATCAGGGCATTAAGTAGCGCATTTTGTATTCCCATTCCCCCCATGCCTGGGCCTCCCTGCATAAGAGTATTAGTTCTAGGTAGACGTGCGTTCTGTTGCAAAAGTGCTTTAATTAGAGAATTTTGCAATCCTAATCCCCCTGGGACTGGGTTAAATTGTTGGGGAATATTAGCACCAGGGTTTTGCGGTAATAGATTTTGTGGAATAACCTCATTTGCAGGGGTCGCCACAACCTCATTCGCAGGAGGTGTCATTGGTGAATCAGGTACAATATCTTCGGCTTTCGGCTTCTCTCCAATATCCATCGTAACGCCATCCGCAACATCAACGCTTTGATTTTCCTCAATTGCTTTCTCTGCATTAAATTCCGATGCAAAAATAATATCATTAGCATTTCTAAGTCCTGATATGTCTTTTCTGATTAGCCCAACTCTTCGTTTTAGATCTTTAAGTGCATTTAGCATATCCTCTTTTGGTAAATTCATTCTTAGAATGCTCTGAGCGGCCTGTAAAAATCCTATTTCAATATTTGAAACATTACCCAAGGCTCCCCCAGTTTTTGAATTATCCCTCATATCTTGCAACTCTCTAAACCCTAAGTTAGCCTTAATTTGATCAATGTAGGCTTTAGCTGCGGTTGATTTCCCTCCACCTTTTTCTGCTAAAAAGCTTTGTGTAATACCCTCTCCTACCCATGAAGAAGCAGCCGCCTCACCTAAAGTTGTTAAATCAACCTGCCCATCTTTATTAACGGTTATTAATTTATCGATTGCCGAATCTATTGTGTCTAATTGCTGCCGTGTCTTTTTAATTCGGCCTAAATCTTTTCTAGCGTCATTAAATAATAAATTATACTCACCGCGATTAATATATGTGCTAGTTTCACCTGTTGTCGGATTATCAACTTGAACTATTACTGATTGTGGATATTTATTTATGTCCTCATTCTTAGACAAAGGTGTGATCTTGTCTTTCCTTAAATCTCTAATGTAATTCAAATGTTCTTTTTTTTGTGCCTCAGTTGCTTTATTTAAAGCTGCCTGGGGTTCGCCAGCCAATTTATTAATCTGTAGCTGCTTTTGTAATTTATTCAAATCAAACATTTCCTTGTCCTGCGCAGCCTTTTCTCTTTCAGCTGCTTGAATAGGCCGTTGCGCTAGATCGTCTGACAAGCCTTTTGCCATCCCACCTGCCACAATCGGATCTTTACGTGTAGCTGCGAAACCTAGTCGTGCTACATCGGCTAACATTTGTGCGCCTTCTGGTGATTTTGCGTAGTCAATTAACGGTCTTAAAAATCCTTGCTGTTGCTGTACGCCATCAACCATAATTGGCTCGCCTTGAGCATCAACCCCAGGTTGAACTGACTGTTGTGCAAAATTACCGACCCTGTCTAAATTCTCCTGTGCGAAATTTCCTAGTCCCTGCAACGCCTCCTGTCCTTTAGATAGTGCAGGCTGAGCAAAATTCCCCAATTTACTGATATAATCAGCCTCGATTTGTTGCGGTGTAGGATCAGGGACTATATTTGCAAAATCTACTTTGTTTAATAAATTTCGGCCCGTGTTAACCGAATTGTTAAGCACATTCTGTCCGATTTTAAATAGTGTTTCTTTGGCTACCATAATGTCTCCTATAATAATTTACTAAGTAAACCAAAGCCGCCATCTTTCTCCGTTTTTTTAGCTGCCTTTTTAACGCCGATCCCCTTCGGTGTGTAATCTGTCGTTCCTGCTATACTCCCAGCTAATGACCCCTGGGCTAATTTGGCCGCCTGCTGCTGTCTAGCCTGCCTATCTCGTAAGGCTTGTTCTAGTGCCATTCCTTCGGCCTGCATAGCCAGATCTTTGTTCATTGCGTTGGACTGCTGTTGTGCCAGAACTGATGAATCAATGCCCCTAACCCCTTGTTGTTGCCTAGATATGTTACCTTGCGCTAAAGCTCGTTGTTGCTCTGGTAACGCCTGATCTCTAATTAATTGTTGCAACCGCGAAACTGCTTCAGGTGTTCCCGTGGTCGCCTGATTGAAGTCCCCCATAAATCGATTCAAAGAGCCTTCTGCTCTTCCTTGACCTGACCTGCCAAGATCAGCACCCATCAATAACTTATCTCTATTTAGTCTTAACTTATCTCGATCTAAGTTAAGTTGATCAAGAGCTGTTTCCCTTTGCAGATCTGCACCATATTTTGATGCCGATACATTTTGTTCGTTTTGTTTGCTAGCTTTTTTACCTGCTACATAACTGCTACCAGCTCCTATTGCGGCTGCTCCTATCATTGCCCATGCCATACTAATTACCTCCTAATATTTTATTATCTGAATAAACATTGATACTTCTTGTGATTTCTCCAGCTTTATCTAATAATTTTTGATCCACATGCTCGTTTTTGCGATCAACAATTATTTCTTTTTCAATTTCCTCTACATCTGTCTTATTTGTAGCGTGAAAGGTTGTCCAGATTGTGTCCTCTTCGACATATATTAGTCTGCGTGTATTTGGCTCAGTTATACCTGTGTATGGTGCTTCAATTTCCAAAACATTATCCCCGTCATAGACTTTACATTTTCCTTTCGACACAACAAACGGATGATTAGTTTTATGGATCATTGATGTCAAAATTGACCCAGCGGGCATAAAGATTTCACGTATGTACATCCCATCTGTAAATCGATGTTTAAGAGGAAAAACAATCGGATCGCCATTTTCAAGAATTAACTTTTCGGCTAAATCTATTGTCTCGTCACGAACTTCTTTTTCTTTTAATTTGCTCATTCTTTATTACTTATCCCATCAACCGTCATCTTGAACCCTCTAAAGTTAAATGTGTTCGTACCGCTAAATTTGAAGCGTATCCATCTTGCATATTCATTTATATGTGCCACTCTATAATCATCCGTATTAGTAGACGTTTGAAAATATGCAGGGTCAAAATATGCCGAGTCAAAGCCGTCCCTAGTAAATGAAAATGAAAAAGTCTTAGATAAATTGGAATTATTATCAGGTGTAACCGTAATGTTTTGGGTTACATTTCCTGAGTTGCCATAATAAATAACAAGGTCTTTCCAATACTTGTAGTCGTCACCAACAAGGTACTCACTCGTTTCAAAAAATGAGATTACGGACTCAGACCTGTACAATTCGTTTTTATACATCTCCTCAACGATCCCCGTCGTTTTCTGTCCGATATAGAATTTATCGCCCAAAATCCCAAATATTCTATACTCAGGTGAGTAAGTCGCTGTTTTAATGAAATATTTTGACCATCCCATAATGCGTATGTCGTAAATGTATATTTCTTTATCAATGATTAAGTGATATTTGTAATCGAAAAATAGCCCCTCTAGATCTTCATTTTCCATTTTCAATCGCATATCTCCTGAGTTAAGTTGTGCGGAAAAGTTTTCAGTTGCAAGATTATCAAAGGAGGTAGCTAGATTTACTGCTAAATTGCCATTGAATACCCGAATATCGTATTCGTTAGACACGAACATTAGACCGCCTTTGAACTCTAGATTCGGCGGTACTTTTGCTACTGAATGACCATCCAGGCAGCCTACATTTGATGTTGTCTGTTTTACGCTGGCTGTTTCACCTGATAAATCAACCGTGTAGATCCTTTTTTCGGAAAAGACTACGATCAGATTATAGTCCTCTTCCATTCCAGTTAATCCCGTATTGTCATTCCCCTGACCAGATACATCGGTTACTCCAATAGTTGCAAAAAGAGATTCGATTTCAGTTTCTGAGTAGTAGAGGTAATTAGGTCTTCTGCTAACACCCACCCCTACCAATCGCTCATTGATCACAGTAATAAATTTAGGTTTTGGCGATTCGGAATTAATTGAAGGTATAGCCGCTCCTAAACTCCCGTCCGCAATATTATCCACATATGTGGTAGTCGTATTATCCCCTAGAGTTGTGAGTAGTTTGAGTGTTGAGCCTCCTGCTTCGGTTCTGTACAGTTTTCGATCCGTTATCCCTGTAGGCCCGATTGGACACGTTACGGTAATTGAGTTAGAACTTGGATTAACCGTGTTAGATATTGCCCCAGTAACTAATTCTACTCCGTCCTTTTCGTAAGTTATGGCATAATAATATGCCCCTGTTAGAACTCCTGCTGCACTTAGGTTTTTGGCTAGAGGTGCGCCCATTTCGTATGTATACGTTCCATCATAGACAAGAACATCATCGAATCCGTTAGAAATAAATAACTTGTCGTTTAGAACTGCAAAGGTGCATTTGTGTCCTGCGGTAAGCCCTGTGTGCATCGTGACTGGCACGCCAAGAAAGTCCTTAATAACATTCCCACCGACAACAACAATGTTTTCCTTTACCAGCGTTCCAACAGGGCCGATGTACCGAAACTCGTACATCCCGTCAATACCATCCGCCCCAGCAATATTGTATTCTATATTCGGAAAATTAATGCGGCTACAGCCGATGATGCTATCAAAATTATAGTTAGAAATATCAAACAAATAGTCTGGGCCAATAAATTTTCTACCTCGGTCATTTCTCCATCCTTTCGTTTGCGATAAAACGATATCCATTAAAACGTCATCCTTGCATTACTCAACTCGAAATCGAATGGGCTCGTTATCATTAAGCCGCTCGTAATGTCAGACCTGCCCCACTCTATATCCTCTTTTGCCATTTTAAGAAACCCAGCTGCATCCATTTTGTACGGCTCTGCTCGAACTGCGTCTAATTTCATTAGTAGCATGTAGGTTGTAAGGTCTATAATGCTGATCATGTGCTCCTCGGCGATTGGTAATTCCCTTTCCATATCTTCGGGGAACACCACGTCATTATCATCAACCGTAATCTTCTTGACCATTTTAAAGTAGAAAATATTCAGATTATTTTCTTTTACTTCTGCAGCTGTTTCGTGCAACTGTGCAGTTGTGTTTTCAATACCCCTGGTGCAATTTAAAAATTGAGTAGCGGTCTTAGATTCATACCTAATCTTTTCATCCCCTATCGTTATCCGTCCGTTCTGTGTGGGAAAATTAGTTGTTGATACAACAGTAATTGTAGTTGCCGAGTCGGATACCTCACCGTCCAGAGTTGTCGAATTGTAATCAGTTGAAAAATCAGGGTAAAAATATAACTCGTTATTCCATACCGAAACGAATCTTGGTGTTCCTGAATAGGTCTGATACGGAAATCTGGTTTGTGTGAAATTAAGTTCTCTTATATTAATCGAATATCTACGCCCATCACGCCATAAATAGATATATCTGTAACCCTCACCCCTAATAATATCCGTAGGCCCTGATATCGACCTTACATTTTTTCCTAACGGAAAACTAAATATGTCTTCAATGCCCTTTGTGAAGGCCGCGTACTGATCTAGACAAATCTGAAACTGCGCGACTAAATTTTTATTGGAAAAAAGAGCATTGATGTTCCTTCCTGTATTATCATCATTGGTGTTGGTCTGAAATCTTATTCGTTCAATTGCTTCACTTACTAACATTTTTCCTCCTTATTTGTATTGAAACCATATGCTGTTGTGATATATAAATTCTGCTGATTGATAATTCGATAAAGTCAACGATGTTCCGCCATTCATAAGAAAAATTGGCTGAACGGCGTAATAAATGTTGTTGTAGATAACAACAGTCACGTACATGTCATTCGTTTCTCTGAAAATTCGCATCGTTTGCCCTTCGGCATACCCATTTTGGAAACCGTACAAATACAGCGAGTCTCCCCCAACGGTCACATAATAAGCAGCCGTATTTGAGCTATCGGGGTTGTTCCCGTGAGCTGACGAATCGTATTCCGTTGTATGATACACCTGCTTGTATATCGGCTGACCTTGAAACTGATATTCGTACCAATCCGTTTCATTTGAATTATCAAATACTCTTTTCCATTCCCGAATATGGGTGTCTGGAGGCGTACCTGAGTCATAGTCAGCACACATAATTTTTTGCTGGCCTGCTCCAGAAGTGCCGCTTCTGATGGTCTGTAAAATATTATAGTCTGATGTCGCAGGAAGAGCTGCTGGCCAAGTTGTTGCTACTCCCTTAGCTCCCAATGCCCAGTACCCGGTTTCGCGATACGTGGCGGAATCAAGATCGATCGCGGCGTATGATGTCTTTAAATCACCCGATATCCCCCCAACGTTAATTTCTGTCCAGTTTGACCAGTTTATTCCCGCGGCATCTTCCCATTTTCGATAATAAATACGCCCAAACTCAGATGTAGCTGTGCCGTTTGCGGTATACAATGTCTGATTTCCATTGTAACTTCCGCTATTAGTGACCTGTAAGACTAACTTATCGACCCAACTCGGCATATCCGATGGTATGTTTGTAGCGTTCTTATCTACTGAAAATATTCCCGTCGAGGTGTAGTCGTTTAAGTTGTATGTAGGGCTAGGTATGGTTAAATCAAACGGTACAAAATTGCCTGTTGATGATGTCGGTAACTCTGTCCAATCAGTCCATGTATACGAACCAGCATTGTCCTTCCACATTCTAATCCATACTTGATTGTCGGTTGAGTCTGCATCTCCAGACATGCATAATTGACTACCCCCCGCGCCTCCTTTGATTACCAATATCGTAAACACATCCATGCTTGAAGATGACGCTGTTGGTCGATTTGATGCACTTTTGTCGCACACTTGCACTTGCGTCGTAATGAGATCATCAAGATCCGTCACTACTCCTACTGTGTACTTGAATGGAACATAACGACCATCGATATTCTCCACAATCGATATAGCATTATTTCTGCTGAATGTAATATCTCCCGTATTTTGATTCCAAGATACGCCACTCAAATAAATGTCATCGGCCGTCTGGACATATCTCCCATCCAAATCGACCGTGACTGTTCCATCGTCTGTCCGAGTTAAAGTTAGTACACCATCTCCCACATCGAAACTTGCTGAATCCAAATAAATATCTGTTTGGGAATAACGTCCGTCAAGAGATTGGGTAATTTCCACCCCGTCGTTACGGGTTGCAGTGAGTACACCTGTTCCTGTTGCAAAGGCTAGAGCCGTTATGTAGGTATTTTCATCAGCCTCTATCTGTTGAGGGTTATAGATGGAGGTCATGTCCCTTCGCACCCAACAAGATTCTTTCCACCAGCAGCGCAAATTGCGTACACATTACCAGTGTAAATGGGATTCTCAAGAACAATATTACCCCCATTTGCGTTTAGCCTTATCCCTTGGTTCATCACCGCAGCAGAACCTAGGGATAAGAATAAAACAACATCTGAATCATTTACTAAAACTAATAGTTTTCGTCCTGCTTCGGCTGCTCTAACAAGAGTTGAAGTTGACCCGACTGTGACAGCGAAATTCACAGCCGTGTCAAAATCAAGATGTCCCTCGATGGTCGTCACCGTCTCAGGAACGAAGGGATCAGCCAG
>VTLG01007688.1_pt1 | contig 33749 bp, 29 predicted proteins | sample 4694571 | NCBI WGS metagenome assembly VTLG01 (sample SAMN12604809, study PRJNA352737) | marine metagenome | biome: ENVO:00000447; feature: ENVO:00000209|ENVO:00000569|ENVO:01000036; material: ENVO:00002151; isolation source: viral sequences binned using virsorter ...
TGTCATCACGCTTACGAACTTCAGAACCAAAACTCTCTAACCTGTCCACTTCTGATTTAGTATTGTCAATCTGCCTTTGAAGTTTTGAATATCCCTTCTCTATGCTTTTGATCTTGTCGTATTTTTCTTTCAAAATACTCTGAACATGCTTGTAGTCTAATACCTGACCACAAACTGGACAATCTTCATTATCGTTATAGAAATCAACCTCTTGGTTAATCTTCTGTAGGTTCCCTTGAATCTGCTTATCAAATAGTTGAAACTGTGACAATTTATCCTTAACACCCGATAACGGTTCGATTGAATCGAGCAATTCCACTCGTTGATGATCCAAACTCTTTATCTGTTCATTTAGATCAGAAATCTGAATCTTGGATGTGGATATTTCCTTTTCGGTATTCTCAATTTTGTTCTCATTGATTTGATTAACTTCGTCGATATATTTTTTCTGCATGTCAATACGTTCTTCGTTGATGTTGTATTCTTGCTGTGCATGTGACAAACCGATAGAATTTTCGGCAATCTGTTCTTTCAATAGGGTATTCATGGTAGAGAATATCCCAATATCTAACAAATCCTCAATCACCTCTCTACGATTGTAAGTAGTTAGTTGCATGAAAGGTTGAAATGAACTAGATCCCAAAACAATAATTTGCGTAAAACTTTTGTAATTCAGTTTCAGTATGTACTTTTCCAGCCGATCCTGATAAAGTTTGGTAGTTGAATCTTGATCCATCATTTCACCATCAACATAAATCTCAAAAATGTTAGGTTTCACACCTCTACGAACCAAGTAGTTTTTGCTACCAGAACTGAATTCCACTTCCACTATCATCCCACGTTCATTAACCGAATTGACCAATTGTGGTTTATTGATCTTACGAAATGGTTTCGAGAACAACCCATAAGTCAACGCATCGAGCATAGTAGATTTACCCGAACCATTTTCACCTATCACCAAAGTTGATGGTGATTGATCGAGTTCAATCTCAGTGAAAGTATCACCAGTAGACAAGAAATTTTTCCATCGTATTTTACTGAAATGTATCATTCTATGCTCACTGCCTCCAAATACAAATCTCGCAACATCTTATCCAATCTACTCTTATCCAAATCGGTAGCTAGATTTGCTACATGATTGCTGATTATAGTGATGGTATCTTCTGTACCTTCAATCTCAGTTTCGTCCTCGATAGTATCAAAATCCTCTACAATAGATAATTGTGCTGGATTGACTGCATACAAATCATCGACAAAAGAATCAAAAGTGTATGGATTTTTTTTCTCAGATACTATCAACCTCACAAACTTATCACTATAAATCGAAAAATCAATCTCCATATCCTCTTGGTAATATATTTTGTGGAATAAAACATTCGGATTCCGAATAAATTCCAATTCTTGTGTTTCCGTATCTAAAATGTGAAACCCCCTATCTGTATTGTAATCAGACCACATCATCTCGTATGGTGTGCCTAGATAATAAACATGACCATCATCGTTTTTTAAATGGAAGTGACCAGAAAAAACCTGATCGAATTTAGAGAAATCTGTCTTCGACAACCCAATATCCGATCTCATACCTTTGAACATCAAAAATCCTACCAATGCCAAATGACCCATTAGCAGTTTAGCATCTGTTTTGTCCAACTCAACGTAAGATTCATGTTCATTTTCCGAACACAGCCATGGTAGTAAACAAATCCTCAAACCACCAAGTGTAATAGTTTCGGCAGTATCATACACCTTCACAAAAGGTGTACTTCCATACAATTCTTGTACCGAATTCAATTTCAGTGTATTCTTGTAATAGGAATCATGATTACCAACCAAAATGCGCGTCATTATGGTATTATCATGAAGTCTATCCATAAAATTCTTACGCAAGTTGTTCAATGTCAAAAATGAAACTGTTTTGCGTTTATCCATTAAATCACCCAAATGCACAACATCCTTGATATTGTGTTCTTCTAAATATGGGAAGAACACTTCACCGAAAAACTGATTAATATGTGATTGGACTATTTGATTATCGTTTCTTGCCCCAAAATGCGTATCCGTAATTAATGCAACCTTCACTCCATAAACCTCTCTAATGACTTTTTGTTTGCCTTCCTGAGTTCTCGTTTCTGTTCCATTTTTCTTTCATAGTCAGCCACATCAAATCCATCATTCGGTTTAATATGATCTAAAGAACTCCTATCATATTCTTCATAAAGTGCCACTGACTGTTCATCTATCATTTTCTCAGATAGTTTATGCCTAATATATGCCTGTTTCTTTTCACGTTCAATTCTACGCACAAAAGCATAATATATAATTTGAGTGAAATAGGCAAATGGATTTTTGGACTTCACTGGATCGAAATTGGAACAGTACTGCAAACAATTCTCAATACCATCCCCGATCATTTCTTCTTTGTAAGTGTAATTCATGAAATTCGGTCTGTTAGATAAATTCATGGCAATATCCACAAAACACTTTCCCATATAATCAGTTGCTGGTGGAAGTTCAATATCAGACAATGGTATCCCATCTGCTAGACCTTGATTTCGGGTCGTCTGTACTGAGTCACAATACTTCACCATTTCTAAATAAAATTTTTTATTATTAATGTAATGTGCTTTCTTTGCCATGAAAAAACCATCCTTAAATATAATTTACCTATATTGTACCATAAAAATCATTATTTGTCAAGCTAAAAATTAGCTTGACATCTGAGTGAAAATATGGTATTATTTGTCAAGCTAAAAAATAGCTTGACATCTGAGTGAAAATATGGTATACTTAGTGTGATGCACTGGAAAGAGGGTATATTACCATTAGAGTGAGAACTTCTTCATTTTGTAGTCAAACTTCTCACTGTTATAGATCTTTATACGTTCAATCAAATGTTTAAGTGTGTAGTTTTGGTAAGATTTGTGTGTGAGATCATCAGCAATATCGAACAGTTTAGCATTCGTTTTCTTATCAGTACGTCTTAATGCTCTACCAATAGACTGTAAATTACGAATACGGGATTTAGATGGACTAGCAAAAACGACATTATTGAGATTCCGAATATTGACACCAGTGCTGTAAGTACCATAACTGGCAACAATAACCACATTATCGTTGTTTTCAGTTTCTTCCCTAATCTTCTCTCGTACATCAGTTTTCACCCCACCATGAATATATCTCACAATTCTATCTTCAAATGCTTCAGACATTATCCGATATAAAATATCACCATGCTTTTCTACCAGTTGATATAGAACCAGAACATTTCCTTTCAGTGCTGAAACCATATTGGTTATAAACTGGTTCCTCTTGGAATTACCAACGAGAAAGTCGATTTCTTGTTTATAGTCCATCAGTTTGACCATTTTGCATTCATCTTCAGAGTAGTTCAACACAATACAATGTACATTCAAGTCTGCCAGAATGTCAGTATCCATCAGCTCTTTGGTTGTGGTAACTTGTTGAACTGGCCCAAATAGACCTTCCAAGACTAATTGATGGGTCTGTGTACCATCCAGAGTGCCAGTAGTTCCTACCTTATATCTGGCATTTACTAATTTGGTCATAATGGAAATCAAAGATTTAGATTTGAATCCATGTGCCTCATCACCGATAACCAAATGAAACCCCTCAAAAAAAGGTTTTTTCAAACGGTGGATTGACTGCCATGTCGAAATAATCACTGGTTTGGTCGTATCTTTTTCATGTCCAGAATATATTCTGTGACAATTGCCCTCAACAGACCATCCATTTATGGCCGAATAATCTTGGAAATCCTTGTACATTTGCTCTACCAATGAAGTTGTTGGTACAACTATCAATGTCGGTAAATCCAAATACCTGACCATCATGTAGATAATCAACGATTTTCCAGATGCCGTTGGTGAAACTAGTAATGATTTTTTCTTGGAAAGTGCGTGTGTGAGTGCATCCAACTGATAATCACGAACCGATAATGTATTTCCTTTGGATTGTAATTGAAGTGAATCAATAAAATCTGATGATATAGTCACTGGTTCATCTTCAAAAGATGTCAAAAAAACTACATGATATGATCTTTTTTGGGCAAAGATTAGTGCATGGTTCAGAAGTCCACTATATAATTTTTGGTCGTAGACTGAATACAATCGAATCTTTCCATCCCAAACTTTAGATCTGTAAGTTGGCATGAATTTATAGCCAGGCACATAAAAAGTGAAAAAATCGCAAAGTTCTTGTGCTACACTAGGTTCACAAGAAATCTTGTTATAAACTTCATCAATCTTTGCGATATATATTGTATTAGGTGACACCACTTAAAAACTTTCTCCATTCTATTGCATTTTTTATGTTCCAGTTCCGATTTTCAACGTTCTTTAGTGTTTTTTCTAAAAAGTCTTTAATAGCACTGACATATTCAACCAAATCTGTTGCCTTTGCTAACTCTGGATCTGCTTTCAGATACATTTCCAAATCCTGTTTTACTACTTTAATGCCGAATGGTGCTTTTTTATATACCTCTGGATCAGCATTGCCAGAATAATACCGATGCTTTTCTAATTTTATCTCGTTGTATCTTTGCTCCACTTCACGTAGATGTAATTTCGTTTTCTGATACATCTTGAGATATTTGTCATAGAGGTAAGGTGTCCTGAGTGATTCTCTATCTAGTTCTGATTCTTCTATAGTCAAATCTTGCTTAGTATCATTATAAAATTCATCCAAAGTTTTCATTTACACCTCTATGTCACTGTTTCTATAGTAAAGTCTGTTATATCAAAAGTACACGTAGCAGCTATAGCTACAATTTCCGTATCCTGTGTTGTAAAATCTAATGATCCTAAATTGGTAGGAAAAATATCTTTGAATTGAATATTCTTATTCGTGTTCATAGAATTGGTTAAGATGTGTAGTGTTGCATCTGAAACTAACCCACCGAAATTTCCCAAACCTTCATCCGTATTAACTAATGCCGTGTTGTATCCTGTAAAATTCTCTGGTGATGTTAAATCTCGCAACCATTTCTGAATTTCCATATAGTTTGTTAAATCTTCATCAACGATGAAAGAAATATCCAACGCACCGATTTCCAGATTATCACCAAAAGTATTAAAATCTCGCATTGGAGATGGTCTTACTACCGTTCCAATCGTAAGATCTGGTATATTGGCACTTTGACAGAAGAAACTCACATTAGGCAGTTTCTTAATCGAAAACCTAAATGAAACTGGTGATAGCACATTGTAATTACTTGGTAGATTCTGCATATATAGTTCCTCCACCTATATTTAGGCAACAAAAAAGGGGAGTCGTGAGATACTCCCCTTTTTGCATGTAACGGTGAAATGCGTGTTACATTAAGTTTGCAACTTTGAATTTTCTGTAATACTGATTGACATTAGCAGTCAATGTACTTTCGTCAGGAGTTCCAGCAGATGCTTCCACGAATGGATTACTTACCAAACCATATCGGGTTTTAAATCCGATTTTCGGTTGGAAAGTCTGCTCACCAGTTGCCCGAACCATTTGTAACGGAACGTATGGACAATAGAATATACCAGCATCGTAAGGTGAAGAACCTTTATAACCGACACAAATAAATTCCTGATCGGTAGCGGCATAATACGGATCTACATAAACTTTGTATTTTCCGTTCAGTGTACCCACAAAAGTATTACCCGTAATACCATCATCGGAGACTGTTCCACCAGCAATAGCACCACCAGTATCCAAAGAACCTGTCATGCTAAGAGCAGCCACTACATCGGCACTGGCAATTATGATATTACCACGTCCACGACGAGTTTCGGTTGCAATAACATTAGCATCACGTTCAATCTGGAAATGCAGACCTTTAAACTTTTCGACAGACCATCGACCATTACTATCCGTATCCAAGTCAAAAGTGCCATCGGTAGTCGTATTGTTCAACGCACCTAATTTGGCAACAGTCAAAACTCTACGCACGATTTCACGATTGATTTCGGCTAGAATTTCAGTTGACAGAATATTCGATAGTTCTGCTTCAGCATCAAGACCATGAACTGCTTTCAAGTCTTGTGCCAATTCAGTCGTGTATTCTGCTTTCAAAGCACGACTTTTAGCAGTTACCGATGTTTTGTCGATGGTGAATGCCATTTCACGGAAATAATCCGTTGCTTGGTTAGTTCCACCAAGTGCTTCTGCTGTAGCAGTCGTCATATTAGCAACTGCATTGGTATCAGCGGCATATGTACCAGCAAAAGGATCGGTTTCTGGAGTATCGGTATCATCAATACCACCAACGGTATCACCAGAATCACTGGCAGAATGTTCCGTTATTGCTTCACCGAATAGTGCTTCGTAATCGTCAACAGTTTGACCATCTTTCTGGACGTAGTTTGATTTCATTGCGAAAATCAATCCTGTTGGCCCAGACATTGGTTGCACACCACAAATATCATAAGCAATGAGATTCGGGGCGGCACGTCTTACTAAACTAATTAACACGGGATCGTAAGTATCAATGTTAGAACCTGAGATGTTATTCACAGGTGCAGCTTCCGTCAGAAGTCCAACGTTACCTTCAGCAACACGTTGTTCACGAATTGCCGTTTCTTGGTTTTCCAAGAGTACTGCTGTAACAGCACGTTTGTAACGATCTGTAATCTTCGGGAGAGCTTCATGATCCAACACAGGTTGCCACTTCTCTTGAAGTTGTTGTGTATTCATTTGCATTTTTTTCTCTCCTAGTTTTTTTATATTTATAAACTTGTTATCTTTGAGTTGATCGTGTCAAAACGGATGAATAAACGTCCATTGACTCTGACAATACTTCAAAGGATTCTTCTTGTTCTTCTTCTTGCTGAACGGGTTCCACAGTTTTGGTTGGGAAATAACTTTCTTTGATCGTTTCTAATTTAGAAACAAAATCAGATTCATCTTCAAACTTAATGCCTTCAGACAATTCTTTGAGTTTTTCCACTTCCGTAACTGTCAAATCAGAACTTACGGATTGCACAATTTCGTGCCTTTTCAGTTCTGCCAACTCTTGCTTCAAACTAATGTTTGAATTCAATTGCTCGTTCAAACTTGCTTTCAGTTCTTCCATCTGCTTGGCGAGTTCTTGTAGAACATCGGTTTTGCTTTCGGGAACTTCAACATAGTTTTCAGTGAAAAGAGTTTTCAACCCACTGATGAAATTTTCAGCAATTTCAGAACGAATACCTGTGTCGATAGCAACTTTGTTGTCTTCAAACCATTGATCGGCAACATAGTCAAAATAGTTGTCTAATTGCTCGGTCAATTCGGTTTTGGCATCGTTTACAGCAGAATCAAACACTGAGTGTACTTCTGCTTCGGCAAGTGCCAGTTGTCTATCAACTTCGTTATTGACAGCAGCCTCAAAGATAGTCGTTGCCTTCTCTTTGAATTCTTCTGACAATTCTTCACCTGTTAGTAACGCACTAACATCGTTTGTTGGGTCATAGGATTCTTCGGTTGTTACACCTTCTACTTCCCTTGCCTTCCAGACACGTTTTAGTGCCGTAGAAAGAGCATCTTTATGATCGACGGACTTAGGTTCTTCACCTATGTCCTTTTCGTCTTTTTTGGTCGTATCTTTTGCCATTTTGATCTCCCCATCAATAGTTCTAAAAATAGCATATTCTTGAACACTTTCTTCACTCGTTACTACAGCCGTATCAGCAGAAACTTCAGAAGGGTCAAAAGAATCTTTAGCAGAAGTATATCGTGCAGCTCTTCTTGCTCTAGCAGCGGCCAAAGCCGAACCCATTCTTTTCAATGGATTCAACCCCATCTTTGCCCTTTTTGCCGATTTCGTTTTAGACCTTTTTTTCTTCTTTTTCTTGAGACTTCCCTGAGTTTCCCCTGCATCTTTTTGTTTCTTCGTCAACTTTATGAATTCATAAATATCAATCGTTCCATCTTCGTTGATTACTATATCAACATTGTCAAAATCGAACTCAGGATCTTCTGCTTTCAATTCGGCAAGAATTTCTTGCATTTCTTCCAAATCTTCTTCAGCAATATCTTCCCAACCATTTTCATCGGCAAGTATTGCTTGAAGTTCATCATCATCTTCAGCATCTTCTTCTTCGAGGATTTCTTCAGTTTCGACTTCTTCAACGGGTTCTTCTTCGGAAGTTACTTCTTCTTCAGCAACTGTTTCTTCCTCAGAAGTTTCTTCATCTTCGGCAACCGTTGGTTCATCTACACTCTGGTCGGCATTGGCAGATAGAATTTGTTGAACTATATCTTCAACACCAGCCTCGGCAGTAACCTGATCTGTGTCAGTTTCTACCGCATCCTCAGAAGCAACGAGATCTGAAAAATCTTTTTCCAATGCTTCCATGTGTATTCTCCTTATATATTGAGTATCTAATAGTTATTTATACAAACTAAAGTTTAGACAAGAATTCTTCAAATACTTGCAATGCCTTCAGTTCACGTTCTTGTTTGGGTACGTCTAATACCTTTTTCATCTGAGCAACTTCATTCTCTTGAATTAGACCATTATTCCATACCCATTCTTTACCTTCCATAATACCATTAACAAAGGCATTAGGTGCAGATGGATCAGCAACAATATCAGCTGCAGTTGCCAAATAGAAATCATCCTTTACTATTTTAGTACCATCTTTTTGTTCTTCCAGAGAACCCATGCCCCTAGAGGAAACTCCAAGTTTAGCACCTTCTTTGAGAATGCTTTCAACAATTTTTCCGTATGGTGTTTCACGCATAACCTTTGCTTTTCCAATCCAATCGTTACCACTTCTGCGTAGATTAGTTACCATGTGAGAAACACGTTCAAGGTTAATAGTTGGCCCTTCTGGATGACCCAATTCTCCGAATGCACGATTTTCCTTGATATAATCCTTGTTGTAACGTTTAACTTCACGTTCAAGAATATTTCTAGGATAAGATCGTTTATTCCTATTTACAGTTTCTGACTGAAGAAAAACCCCTTCAAGATAAAGACTTTTTTTACCGTTGGAACCTTCGTCAATTTCAAAAACCTCTAATTCCTCATTAACTTCTGTTATTAGTTTCATTATTACCCTCTCGATTAATTAGAACTATAATCTGGACGTTGAGTATATCCCGTGACCTTTTTAACTTCAATCAAGAGACTATAACTGGCATTTGAATTGGCCATACCAGCAGAATCTACATTAATATTAGCATCACCCGTGATGACAAGTGGTGCAATTAAACCACGATTGTACCTATTCCAACTACCATTTCCACCAAGGTTAAGTATTACGGTAGAACCATCTTTGACAATTAAATACCCACCACCTTGAATATTCCATGTAATCGCATTAATTGAGATCTGTTGAGTACCAGATCCTAAATTATCACTAAAACTAGCATTAACATCAATTGTTTGTTGTGTTATTCCAGCAGACAAATTCCCTGCTTCTGTTGCCCGAAATAAAGCAACTCCATTGGGATTTGACTGTTCAAACACTTTAGTCATATTTGCCATCGGTTATTCCCCCTCTTGCTCGGTTTCCTTTGGCAAACTTTCAGTAGGTAGATTGTTTAACCAATCCTTTGCAACTTCTGGTTTTCTTAATTCCAGTTTTTGCATAATTCTATCTGCCAATTCTTGTTGGAACAAAGCAGTTGCATCAACCGTATTCCCATCATCTATTGCATCAATAATATCTTTAACTGCCATTGTCAGCTCCTTGATTTAGTAATCTCTGTATTTTATTTATATCAAACTGTTTCTCATTTGTTAAAAGTTGGTTTTCTTCTGCTCTCGGTGGTTGTTGACCATTTCCATTGCCATTGGATGGTTGCATTTCTGGTTGTGGTGGTTCTCCTTCTGGTGGTGGCTCTCCTTCACCTTCTTTTGGTTCTCCACCAGTTGCACCCATAGCACCCCACTCAATTGTGGCTTCTGGTGCTAATTTTTCATCATTCACTTCAGCATCAATCTGTTTTTGCATCTGTCGAATTTCTTTATCGGTCATTTGTAATATGTTCTTTTTGATGTATTCCATAGAGAAATAACGACCAGCATATTCAGCAACTGTACTTAGTAATTCCATCCGCATCTGTAGAATTTCAGCAGTTTTCTGTTCACGATAATAGGAATCCTCTGCCCATTCGTACTGGATCTCATGTTGAATCTTTTCCCAATCTTCCTCTTTGATAATTCCCATCAAAATCAATTGTGCTTTTAGTAGTTGGTCAAAGAATTCGGTGAACTTATTGCGTAACCGATCAATAAACTTACTGAACTTCATTTCATCTCTGGAAATCTCTGATTCTCTGCCAAGTGAAAATCCAGAAGATTGTTCATCCAAACGACTCGATGGTACATTCAGTGATTTGTAAAGTTTAATTTGAAAATAAACCACATCTTCCATTTCACCTAAATTCTGACCACCTTGTAGGGTAGTAATTTCTGTACCACGTCCACCTTCCCTTCGTGGCAACCAGAAATCTTCTAGCATACTCATATGTTTTCGTTCATCTTTAATTTCACCAGTTTCTGCATTATAAACCAATTTATTCCGATATTGACTCATGGTATCCCGTAGATACTGCTCTGCCTTTGCTTTGGGTAAGTTACCCACGTCAATATAGAATATTCTCCGTTCTGGAGCCCGACTAATTCGATAAATGACTAGTGCATCTTCCATCATGGTCAACTGGTTCAATGGTTTAATTGCCTTATGCAGATACCCCAATGTATTCATTTTTTTATAGTCGAATTGACCACTGGTCACATAGGCAATGGCATCAGGCATTACTTTAATGCCTTCTTGAACAGTTGAATCTGGTCTGGTTGCCTTTTCATTATATACAAAAAATTCCTCAACCTTTTTTACCAACTCTGCACTATTGGCTTTTTCTGATCTTACTTTCTGTACTTCCCTAACTTTCCTGATCTTTCTTGGATCTACGTACCTGAGTTCTTGTATACCACGTTTCTTACGTTCTTCGTCGATAATAATGTGATAATATAACCTACCATCAATATACCATTTCCTAAAGATTTCATACCCCTTCTTATTGAAATCCAATGCCTGTACAATCTTATCCCATGCTTCATGGATTTTCTTTTTGACGTTATCAGGAGCTCCAAGTTCATTCAAATCGAGATTTATTGCATTTTCTTTTTCTTCTGATACTACGATTGCTTCGTTTACTATCGCATCAATTGCCATATCACACTCTGGATGGATAGACATTTCACGATATTTGTTAATAAGTTCAACCTCGTTCTTGATTGAACCATCCATATCAATGTATTGACCAAAAGCACCACCAGCTGCAACACCTAACGCACCATCATCATTTTCTGGGGGTGCAAAGGTCTTCAACTGTTTCTTTGCTCTTGTGACTTCAAATCCGAAAAATTTTGCCATAATAGTACCTAAAAGTGGGGGGAAGAATCCCCCCAATAGTTTTTAGTATTTATCTAACCAAATCCAAAATTGAATTTACCAGAGAAATCACCGAGAGGTGTATCCACTTGGAATGAGGTTTTGATTGCAGCTTGACCTGATTCATCAAAGGTAGTATCTGCGGTTTCCCACCATGAGAATGCCCATGTTACCGCAAATTCTTCGATGGCATCATTGTTATCCCAACCCAATTCTATTGGAGCAATTGTGATAGGAAAGCAATCAACCATAGAATACTGCCTAATCGGTTTACCTGTTTTGGAGTATTGAATAATCTCTGCATTACCAGTATAGTTTTCCTGATTAGAAGATGATGCTAAATTATCTGCTTTTCCATTAATTAGTTCTGCCCAAGATTCAACAAATCTTCTAACTCTGAAATCTTCATCGTTGATGATAGTGGTTTCCCAATCATCAAAAGTGGTATTACCAGCAAGTTTGAGTACCCTACCCATGTAAGGAACATCAATAGGCCCAATATTTTGGCCTGGGATTGCACTAGTCTTAACCATGAATGGAACAACTGACGTTGCACCAAAATCCCTTCCGTCAAGTCCTGGCGGGTTATTGATCTTAACCGCAAACAGGTTAGGTCTTGCACCCCCACCAGCAAGAGATTTACTAAATTCGTTTATATTCATTTGTATTCTCCTATGTTATCTCTATTTATGCCGATGCTACTTCAGAAAATGCAACACCCGTTCCAACAGCAACAAAGTTTAATTGGATAAAGTTAATTGAACGTGCTGGTTTGATGAAAATATCACCAATAAATTCGTTTCTATCTATGACATCACCAGTATTGTTACTGGTATCACAAACCACCAAATAGTCTTGAATACCACGTTGTGCTTTAATTCCATTCAAGAATGGTTCGACCATGTTGCGAAACGATGCTCTAGTGAATTCATCATTGAATTCAAACAACATAGACTTGGCTGCTCTGGAAATTGATTTCTCAAGAACTATAAACAACCTACGCACATTGATTCGATCAAAGGCACTTGGTTTTTCTAATAGTGTTTTATCACCAAACAATAGTGTACCTTGGCCAGGCATTGCAACTACTGGATTAACTCTTGCTTTGTAAAGTTTATTTCGATCTGCATTAGTTGGATTCAACCACAATTTTACTACATTCTTGATCTGTCCACGACTGAAACCAGCTGGACTCCACCAAGACGCATTAGAATTATCAGTTTGTACCATCAAACCAGCAATATCACCATTCAATGGAATGTCAACATACTTATCTGTATAACGATTATATGTTCGTTTCCAACCAGAATCAGCAAAACCATAAGATGAACTGGTAAGTTTATCTGCCCAATCTTTAACATCCCCTGCTTTAGTTGTGGAAATTGCATTACCAATAACAGCACCAGAATTGGGTGACATTGTTACTACACAGTCCTTTCGATTTCCAGCAATAGTCAGCAATGCTTCTGCTAATAGTGCGTCTGTATCTGCACTATTTGCTTCATCAACACCAGTGATTAAAAGACTAACATCAGATGTATCAACATCGTCAAATAAATTATAACCCTTTCCACTAGCAGTTCTATTGGAAAATGTATTTCCATCAGCAGTAGCATCAACACCACCCGTTAGAGTAATTGACTGTACAGCAACTGTATTATCAAATGGTGTTGAAGTGTTGGAGTCCTTTCCTTCCCAAGCAGTTGCTCCAGAAACATTATCCCATTGACCTGTACCATAGATATACTGTGAATCCCTCCGTAGTACATCTTTCCAATAGTTACTATTACCCTGTGCATCTTTAGCATCTGTTGCTAAAGAAACTGCTTCGTATTTTTCCAAAAGTAGACCTTTAGTACCAGAAAGTTTACCATCAACATCTTCTACCAAAATATGTATTTCGTCCAACATAGCACCACCCCTATTAGTAACATAGGTAGAAGTACCTGGCGCACGATCAAAAACAGCAGTAAATTCATCTGCGGATGAATAACCAGATTGGTGTGCAACACGTACCCTGATACTATTACCTAAAGCACCAGCATATCTGGAAACAAAGGATGCAGTACCCGTAGAAATACTACCACTATCAAAATCATCTGCATTGGGTATCACAAGACCATCCGTGATTGTTGCTATATCAATAGTTACTGTATGAGCAGTTGTACCTTGATCGGTAAGAACCACATCATCACCAGCCGCAAATCCAGTTCCCCCTGTTATCACAGAAACTGTTGGATTTCCTGATGCATCAGTTGCAATACTAAAGGTTGCCTTACCAGATCCTGTTATAACACCACTACCAGTAGTAGAAGTTGCATCAAAAGTACCTGATGAGTTATTAATTTGAAAAATCTTATATATAGTAGCATCGTCTGCAATAGCAGCTGCCGTTGTACCATTAGTACCCCTTGCTACCGTAAGTGCATTTGTATTAACAGCACTTACCGTTAAAATTTCGGTTCCAATTTTTCGGTTCCAATTCTCAAAAGACTAGTAGTCGTAATACCATGTCCAGCATCAACATTCAAAGTTGTGGCACTATCAGATATTGCCCCATCTACGATTGCTGTTCCAAGACTTGGTGTTGTATCTGTGAGAGTGGATATTTCACCACTTAAAGTTCCGTTGGATGCACTTTTTGCATCATCCCCTAATGTTCTTACCACGTTGAGTGACCCTGCATACGCAAGGAAATTTGAAGCAACGTGCCAGTTCTTTTCTACGGCAGTAGTTGTTGGTTTTCCGAATATCTTAACCAATTCAACCTCTGACGTGATTGTAGTAATTTGATCTGCTGGCCCCCATAAAAATGCGGCGGCAAATCCAGCATCAGATGTAGCAACTGATGGAACTACACTCGTAGCATCAATTTCCTTGACTAATACGCCAGGACTTTGTAGATTGATTGCCATGTCTGTTTCTCCTTAATCGTTTGGTTGTATAAACTTTCCCTATAAAAGTTACAAGTGAACTTGCACAAATATTTATAAAAAATCACATTTCACCAACTGACCACATTTGCCCACTTTGGTCTACGAAAGTTTCTACTTCCATTCCTGTATTAACTATTCCAAACGGTGTTAATTCTTCTTCTATTTCTCGCATTCTCTGTTCGTACATTTTCACACGCAAATCCTGATCCATTAAATCTTTGAAGTAACGTTGATTTGCTACCCATGCAAACAGAACCAACGTCATAACAATATCATCATGAGATCCTTCTGTTGCTTGATAACTTTTGCCCTTAACCGCAAAACACGTCAATTCGGCAATTGTATTGAAATCAACAATCAACAGTTGATCTTCTTCGATTAGGTTTTTGAGTGTTCGACATCCAATCCTCTTAACCTGTGCTGTAGTTTTGATACCCATTTCAGTACCCTTTCCAAATCCAGCACTGAGTACCTGACCAGAACGACCTTTGGTAGTGGATGTTAGTATATTCTCATATTCCAAATCATAGTGTAGAATGTCAGCCACTTGCCCACCAATATCGTTCACTTCCAACATCACATGTGCATCATTATATTCCTTTGCTACCTCAAAAATCATCGTTGGATAAAGCAAAGGTGAAATTTCATTACTACGATAAACTGCCACCATCTTGTAAGGTGTATCCGTTGCATCTATAACTGTGAAAGCACTATAATCTTTCCCTGCACCTCTGGCCACATCACATGCCATAAAATAGAACCGATCACCTTTCGGTTCTTCGTAAACACTCAACCCTTCTTTACTATAAATAGGATTCTTGTACGGCATATTTGCCAATTTAGATGGTGAAATTAACGTATCGGATGACCCAATAAATTCTGTTTCAAACTCAATTCTAAACTGGTCTTCCGATGTGTTCCTGATAGTCTGTTCTTTCCATTCTTCGTCACGGCCTGGAACCGACGACCAATGAACATCAATCGGTACATAATCACTTCGACCCTCTACCGAATCAACCCACATTTTGTAGAATTGATTCATTCCATTAGGTGTTGAAACTATCAATACTTTAGTTTTGTTACCCGATGAAATGGTAGGATAAACTGCTCGAAAGAATTCTTCAGCAATGTTATCTGGTACAAAAGCAAATTCATCCAAAAATATGATGTTGAATGTACCACCTCGAATGGCACTGGATGATGTTGATGATGCCAACACCTTTGATCCATTTTCCAATTCGATGTTACCTTTGTTCCATTCCACCACACCTTGTTGCAACCATAACGGCAAATTTTCGTATGCCAATCTCCAACGACCTAATAATTCTCTGGCTGTTTGACCTTTGTTTGCCAAGATCCCAACACGAACATCTGAGTTGTATAACACATAATGTAGCAAATAAGCAATAATTGTAGTGGATTTTCCTGTCTGTCTAGGCATTTTACAGATCACAAATCGGTTATCCGAAAAGGTATTAATCATATCAAAGGTTTGGATCATGTCCTCTTGGAAATCCCACATGTCAAAAGGCATTAAACCTTCATCAACATTGACAATCTGCATATAATTCTTGATAAAATAGATCGGATCTTCACCACACTTCACATATTCTTCAATTTGCTCTGGTGTGAAGTCTATGGGTACATTTGCCTTCTTTAATAAAGGGTTGCCTAGATAATTAATCTTCTCCGAGTTCATCTTCTTTCTTCTTACCCTTTATCAGTTTCTGCAATTCAGCAGTAGAACCGACAAATAACGCATTATTAGTGACTTTGGTTGGGTTTCCTTTCTTTTCTATTGCTTTCATCTGTTCCATTTTCATCTGCAATTCCAGAAACCTATCATTGACTTCGGTAGTATTTTTCAAGAGTTGCCCAAAGACCTCAAATGCTCTTGGGTGGTCTGTCTGCTTGGCAATCTCTAATGCATAATCCAGAGCATCACTACCCTTTTCTAATAATTTGTAGTAGTGTTCACGACTTTTTTCATAATCAGTATTGACATCATCTTCTCGATTTTCTGCATCTGATTTCACAACTGCTGGTGGATCTGTTAAAACCACTTCTTCCTTGGTATCATCTTCCACTATATCAAATAAGTCGTTGAGTTGAACATCTACTTTTCGCATTAGATATTATCCGTTTGTGTTTCTGTTACTGTGTAAGAATCATCAGCATCAGCTGTAGTTGGATTTGGAACTTGAACTGTTCTGACATTTGCCGTTGCCATTGCTACCTGTGTATCATCCAATCCACTGAATTCTCTTTTAGAATATAACTGTGTAATTGCTTCCTTTACGACTCTGGATTCTTTTGCTGGGCCATATAAGTAAGTTTTCAATTGAAAACTGAATGACCAGATAATCAATCTACGTTCATTTATAGATGCCCCTTCCCACTGATCTTCTTGTGCAACATCCATGAGAACTATTGGTATATCATGTTTCTGAACATCATTAATACTAACTGTAAACTCAGGTGTGAAGTATGGTAAAATCTGCTCTACAATTTTTAACCCATCTTCAGTAGTATCACATGCTACTGCCAACATAATATCCATATTATATGGAACTCGTTGCCAATAGTAAATCAGTTTATCACCATCCGATGTATCTGCCCCCGATGATGCCAGTGATCCTGTAGTATTACTAGTTGATCCAGTTATGGTTTCACTGTTTGCAAAAGCACCACTGGCATCCCTCACCCGAATTGTGGTAGTGGTTGGCTGATCTACCACAAAGGCAGTGGTGGCACTTGTACCACCCGTAATCCTTTCACCTGTCGAAAATAAGTTTGGTGCTGTAGAAAAAGTTAAGGTTTTATAAGTAGTCGATATTTTCTGCATGGTGTTGAGTTTTCTACTAGCATCATAAGTCAATCCTGTCCACTCAAAACTCATACGTGGCAGTCCACCTTGAACTTCGGCAACACCTGTCTCAGTTCTTTGTTGAAGGTGTTGTACAAACCTTGCTCTGGGTGCATATGCCAATGGAACATCAACACTTTGAATTGTAGTTCCCGAACCAGCACGTTTGATAGTAATACCATTAAACAATGTGCCAAAAGCAACTAATGACTTTCGTATTGATTCGTTATAGAATGTTGTACCTAACATTAAAATGTACCAAACGGATTAGTTTCCGTGAAATCAACAATTCCACCATCAGCATTTGATTCAATATCTGAACTTTGTGTGAAATTATCAGTGGGAGATGTACCAATTTCAAGGTTATCGACTTCGGTTATGCCCGTATCCATTGAATCCTCTGCATACTTGAATAGTGAGCATTCCATCTGCCAAATGTAGTTTTTACCAAGTTGGAAAAATGGAACCATATCTTCAGTAAAGGTAATCTCATATATCTGCTTAGAAAGTGGCAAAAAGACTAGATCACCCTCTCTTGGTCTGACTATATTTGCATCACCAGCAGTTACAACTTCGGTAAATCTGCTCATTGAACAAACCAACTGACAAGTATCTGTGACCTCAAAACCAAATCTAGTTATTATATCTCCACCACCACCAAATCCATTAATAGTATCTTGACCGAAATACATTTCGATGGTGTATGCAGTATTGAAACTATTACTTTCTGCATCATCAAACAAAGTATCTACATTATTTCTTGTTCTGGGTAAATAACTAACATCAAACCCAACAATTTGAATAGACTCAGCCACTAAATTAGTAACCAATGCCTGTTCTGCTGTAGATGTATGGTGCGTAAATGCTGTTCTGACTGTCATTTCTTATCCTATTAGCATCTGTGGCATTTCTTCGTAATTCATTTGCATTTGTGTTTCTAGTGTTTCAATTTCGGTATTGGCTTCTTGTAGTAGAGTTGCACCACTGTATGTGATACCGCCTGGTAATTGTAACCCTTCAAATTTACTTAAATTTTGCCCCCATTGTCTTTTCATCAACGCAGTAGAATACCTTTTGAGCCATCTATCGTTGTAAACTGAAGTATAGGTATCTGGACTGAGAATTTCATGAACCTCTATTAGTAAATATTCATCCACTGCAATGTCATTAGTCCAATCCATATAGATATACAATCGGTCTTGATGACGACTAAACTGAAAAGGATGATGTCCAACCATCAGATTATCAATGGTTTCCATATGACTACTAACCATTGAATAATGCAACATCTGCACATCGGTAAAATCATACAAGTCGTTAAGTCGTAATTGGTATCTAAGATCAAACATATTAACATTTGAGCTGTCTTCAATTGGAAATACATTAGATACACCTGTTACACTCGTACCAATAGCAATATACTTGTTAGTTTTATCGTCTGCCGTAACCTGATGTTTCAAGTAACTTCTGGTTATTGCATCATAATGGTAATCCTGATAATATTGCAATGCATCATCAATAACATCATCTGCCTGATCTGTACTGACATTGATGTCAATTACACCATCACCAAGTTTTCGTTTGCAATAACTAATTAAAGTTGCTCTTGAATTTGGAGTTGCCATTAGAAGTCTCCTGTATTCGCATTTCCGTCTATGGCGGCAAGTACTTCAGTATTCCATTCATCCGACGATGGATCTTTTATTCTAGTGATAGATAAACTGCCTGTTGTTTCTTCTATGTTAATCGAACCCACATTAAATTTAATAGTAACATCTGCACCAACTACTGCATTTGCACCATTAGTTATTATAACAGTTTGGTCTGCACCTAAAAGTGAACCTCTTGGTACAGATTGCATTGCATTTGCACCATTTCCAATTATGATATTACCGATGGTCAAGTTATTTGTACCCGTACCCCCATCAACTACACCGATAGTATCACTCAATTGATATTGACCTAAACCTGTAACCTTGCCCGAATCATCGAATATTGCCCTAAGTGGTGTTTGGTCTGCCATTGTTCTCTCCTATAGTGGTAACTCTGCATCCCCTGCTAATGCTTTTCCACAATCAATAATAACACCATGCTTTTTAGTAGCACTATCAGCTTCATACGTTGAAGTATCTTGTGATAATTGTAATTCATGTAATGTACCTGATGCTGATGTTCCACTTGCTCCACCTGTTAGTGTCACAGTCGAAACCGAAAACACAACTTCTCTTGCCGTTGCTGTTATATCATTTTCTCGATCTTGCAGAAGTTTAATTTGGTCGGCAAAAGTTTTGTTAGTGAATGTTTTTATTTCTGCATCCGTACCGTAATATTTTAAACCCATACTTCTACCCTATGTTATGACTAAGACTGATGCCATTGCATCTAATTTTTCTTCTGCTGATGCATAAATGCTAAGTTTTCTCTGGTCTGATGCTGTATCTGATGCTGTTAAATTAATTGGTTTTTCTACCACTAATGATGACTGTGCTGGAACTACTGTATTGTAAAGTATATACCCTTTATGATTATTACTACCATCTCGCATCTGTAAATAAAAATGAACATCACCCGTATGTTTATTAGATACATAGATAGCATGTACTGTAACTTCCCCACCAGTATAAACAGGAACTAGATCAATTATACCACTAACATTAGTTTCTTCCCAATCAGAACTTGGGGGTGTATTGGATGAAGATGAAGTGTGATTAGTTAGTGCTTTATATGTCAACCCACCAGATGTTACATAATTTCCTTGAACATAAGAAGTGGCATCTGCCCATGCACTTGGTGTTTGGGTTGCAGATAATTCTGGTACATTGACAACAGATTTAGTTTGAAAATCAGTAGCCATTATTATCCCCCAAAAACAATAGACATTGCTACTGCCAAACCATCTGATTGTAAAACTGGGTTTCCAGTTGCATCATTTGCTAACATAACACCATCTTTGATTGCAATAAGTTCTCGTTTTATTTCTGTTACCCTTCCAGCATCATCTACCTCTATTGCCTTGACTACCTCTAAATTGACCTCAGTAGCAAAATCTGAAACACCAGAAGATGCCCCTTCTACTGGTGCTATCTTCAAATTCCCTTGATTATCTACTTCCAGACCACCACTAAGTGGAACTTTAACCGTACCTAAATTGTTCTGTGTGGCAATACCAAGACCGAGTGAAGGGTCAAGGGAGATGGTAATCGTACCATCCCCACTTGTCACTATCACTTGACCTGCTTGCCCTTGAAGTTTATTTCTTGTCAGAGATCCAGATGCGTTTCCAACCAATATTTCACCACTGGAATAAGTAGATTGTCCAGTACCACCAAATGGTGTAGAAACATATTCACCTGACTGAAATTCCGATAAACCCGTTGGTGTTCCAGATGAATCATAATCTCCCCTAACAGGAATCTTAACTGGCATTTTTTACTATACCTCGCTCACATCCCCATCTTGGAATGCTTCGTCTGTTTCATCACCGAATTTGAAATTTCCTGTTGGATCTACTTCTTCCGATGATGGTCTTGTTGCTGTTGGTTCTGTACCGTTATTTGGATTTCCTCCTTGCGCCGCCGCCAATTGCTGTTGTTGCTGTTCTTCCGTAACGACCTCTAACGCACCAGTATCGGTGTTTAGAGTATACTGCAATTCTGGATCACCACCTTTCTGTTGGATGTGAACGTTAATTAAATCTCGAAAATCATTTTCCAATTCTCGAGCTGCATATTGTGCTGACTCCAACTTACGATATGCCTTCTGAATTAAATTGATATGAGTCTGAGCTTCCGTCAATTCATTTTGATCTAAGGTTAATGCTTCAGCCATGATTATTGTCTCCCTTTTCTTTGTTATTCATTGTTATTTATAAACGGTTTTTGTTTACCAATTGAAATCTTCTAAAGTTTGCTTCACCAAATCTTCATTTAATTCAGTGTTTTCCTCAATATCTATTATTCTATTTAACAGATTCTTTCCACCCAAGAAAAATGAAAACTCATATGTAAAATTATCCGATTCATATACAAAAACCTCAACATTTTTAAAAACGTCAGATTTATAATGTTCTGACATGTCATAAGAAAAAATTTCTTTTGGTTCTACCTTTTCTGGTGGTTCTATATTCATTTGCCCATTCCTCTATTATAACAACTTAGGTGATTAACACCAATGATGAACACTACATTTAATACGACATCCAGAATGACCATAAATACCAACCTGCCATCGAGTTTGAGTACAAAAATAATTCCCACTATTATTATTTGGCATGACATAAAACCACCAATTCAATTTATTAGTATTGTGTAAACTCTGCCCAACCTGCCAATTTACACCTACACTATTCCAATTCTTATCATAACAAGCTTGTAATTCATTAACCGCTGCAACACATATACGTGTATCTATATAACAGCAATATCCTCGACCATAATAATCTGAAAATGAAGTTGGATCTTCTTTGTCAGTTAAGTATCTGGAATTATGAAAGCAAGATGATATACAATATTCAAGTTGTTTATATTGATAAGAACCTGATGAGAATACATCACATACGGTGGTATATTCATCACTATTTGCCGCCCAACTTTCAAGATCAGTTGCAACATTCCAATTACTCCAACTACCATACGGGTAGTCTCTGTATCTTGTTGCAACTTCCATATTAGCACCACCTTGATATTCTGATATAGAATGTGGTGTGGAGGGTGTTGGATGATTAGTATTGAATTCAGATGAAATACTTCTATCAGTACCAGCAGATGTACCCAAACTAATTGCACCAGAAGATTCTATTGGTGAGTAATTTATCATATTCCCACAATCAGGGTATCCCCAAAAATTCTTTGCCATCTACGCACACCTCTTTAGTAACATCTCTACTTGACAAGTCAAAGTATTTATCTGTCGTTGTTGTTTTTCGATAGTACACTGTTGTTCTTTGGTTGCTTCTACCAAGAGTGGTATGATTTTCTCTGCTTTAATGGTTTTATATTTTTCTGCCCATGAAACTTCTCGACATAATCCACCTTCAAGAGGTGCTTCACGCACTGCTGTTGGTAGTGTATTTTCTAATTCTTGTGCAATGAATCCAACAGTTTTTTCTTTTTCTGATGGTGTGAAGTTCAAATTATTGTTGCAGATATATTTTCGATCCCATTCAAATTCCACACCACGCAGTGCCTTGATTCTATCAGTGGCACAAGTAATAGTAAGAATATTACACTTCAATCGTCGGTCTGAGGAATATGCCGTAATATCACCAGTTGCTGTAATTGCACCAGTTACATGCATTCCAGTATTAGTGGTTGCAATTTTGACTGCACCGTTATAATATAGATATGTGTAATCATTTTTTGCATAATACAGTACCCAATCATTATCAGTATCATTAAACAATCCACCGCCACTTCCATTTGCCATTATTGTCAGGTCACACATGTTCATTCCATTCCAACCATTCCTAGCACCAGTAATTCTCCAAGCACCATAATCAGTAGTACTATTTGGCATAATATGTGCGCTATTAGTGCCACTATACAAACCAATATTACCAACATTGATCCAACTATTCATTGAAACATAACTTGTACCTGATATACAGGATAGTTGCCAAGTACCTACTTTAAGAATATTAGTAGAACAAAGTGTTGGTGCTGTAATAGCACCTTGTACATTAAGGTTATGAGCAAAACATGAAGTGATTGTAGCGGCACATCCATAACCAATACAAGATGGCCCATATACCGAAAGACCTTTATCTGGTGTATTACCTTCACCCTGACCCCATCCAGATGGGTGTCCTATACCAACTTTGTTGTATAGATGTAAATATTCATTAGTAAAACAACCCCGAATTCCTTTGACACCCAGTGATTCATTTGCAGTAAAACAAGAAGTAGATGTTCCAATCAACGTTTTACAAACCGTAACCTTACCATCACGAATATCCATCATAATTTGATCGGCAACTCCATCATTAGTATCACTCATTGCCAACCGTAAATTACCCCATAGACCCTGATTTGATGCCCATGCGAAAGTTCTTGAACCCGACTCTGCTGGACAATGAGGCCATTCTACTGACCCAACATAAGTACCTAACTTGACATTACCATAACAAACATTCCCACATAAATGACCAGAAAAATAAGGTGCTGTAAAACAATTTGTAGCATAGATAACACCAGTACAGCAAATACCACCAACATTTGTTCCAGAACCCCAAATTCCTTCATTACTATAGGCAACCTTTCTAAATGAAAATTGACTTCCACTGAAATCCAGCCAAGGAGTACCACTTCCAACATTTAAAGCTATACCATTATTTGCAGATCCACACTTATTTTGTATGGTCATAGCACCATCATTAAAAGTAAACATTCTCAATACATGTCTGGCTGGACATCCAAGATTGGCAAACATTTGACCTGTTGGTTGTTGAATTTCCAACGGTGCTTTACGATTTACTTTATAGACTTTCCATTCTTGCAAATAGGTGGTACATGAACATTGATAATTGAAAAGTGCTTGTGGTGTCCAGAATTTAGTACCTGTTTTAAACTGACCTGTACTATTACCGAACCCACCAATAAATCCATTAAATCGACACCAAGTAGTATTGTAAGTATGATTGGACATAGTCCAATACCCCCATGAGCCAGGGTTTCCACCTAACTGAGATCCAGTACAATTATAGTCAATACTACCCATATAACCTTTACTAGTACCCGATGCCGTTCTCATTCTTGCAGTCATCATAAAACAATCATCTTCATGTATGGCTATCGGTGGCATTGAACCATAGTGGCCACCAACGTTGAGTCCACCAGCAATACTTAAAGTCTGACCATATCCTTCTGATTCATCTCTATTAGTAACACAACTAGAATTCCAAACTGCCCTTCTCTGTTCATCATTCAACCCATATTCATTGGCATCCCATAAGGCATCAGTTACAGATCCTGTTAAGACTGAAGTGGTACTACCAATACGACAACCAGCATGGTAACAAAGTGTACCACCAGTTTGTATGCTATCACAAAATCTCCATTTACTGCAATTGTAAACATAATCTGCCGTTACGACATCCGTTCCATTTGCTCTACGCAAGAAATTAATAGTATCAGGTGACGCACAATATTTAAACATACCACCATGCAAATGTTCTTGACCAATATATATACAGGCATCTGCTTGGTTGACACCATAAACTTCGATTTTTGCTTGTGAATAGGTATCAGTACCTTTGACCAGAATGTATGGAGTAGATGCTTCAACACGGACATAAGATGTAGCACAAACTATTGGTGTACAAGTACCATTACAGGAAATTAACCAACCAGTACTACCAGAACTATTCGTGATAACATGATGGTTATGTCCATCTTGAAGATGTAAACTTGAAGCAGTACAAGTTTTTATAGTAACATTACCCACTGCTCCTACATCAATATCACCAAAAAATCCCCCACATGGCACAGTTAGTTCACCACTAGTAGCACCAATTCTCATCCTTTCACAGGCGGCATTTATGTTCAGATTACCATGCTGTTGTGCATTAAAAACAATATCACCATAGTTACTTTGCATGATGAATTCTTCAGAAGAATTGTGATCATATGCTAAATATGCCCTTCTACCAGTATCACTATGTCTAAATTCCATTCCCCAAACTGCTTCAGAAGTACCACCATTCCAACCAGTAGTCCATTTATCAATTAGTACACTTCTATAACATCCACCCGCATTGCCAGATACGCCGGGAAATACTTGAAATTTTGCAACTGGTGTAGTAGTGTTGATGCCGACATTGCCAGCACCTGTAATTTTCATTCTAACATTGGCAGAAGTTGAGCCAGGGCCAGCAATTGCAGTTCCAGCAGTAGTATTCCCATGACAGGTGAGAAATTCTATACCATGTGAATAACCACTGAACAAAATACCAGCATAACCAGCACTACCACTATGAGTATTAGGTATACAAGCACTATTACTATTAGTATCCGCAGAGGCAAAATTGAATCCTATCGTGCCAGCTGCCCACGAAGCGGTTGCACCCATTCTCATCCATCCAGCATCATAACCAGACCGATAAGCAGTGCCGTACTGCTTACTTTTAAAATAATTTGTAGAACAAATAATACTTGCCTTCACATTACCATTAACATCTAACATCTCTGCTGGTGAAGTACATCCGATTCCTACGTTGCCACTAGAAGCAATAGACATTGCTGGATCATCATGTAAACCTCTATCAGTAGTACCATGAGTATGATCCGTAGCAGTATAGAAATGAAGTGAACCACAATGCCAATTGGCATCACCTATCGTACCATGTCTTTGTGCAGCTATAAGTGCAGTTGCCTGAGAGTAGGAACCAGAGGAAGATTTACTACCAAACATGATTGCTGGACTCCATGAATCCACTGTATTAGACTCACTATGCAAAATCAGACCAGCTTCAGATGGTTTTGCAGTATAATTAGCACCACCAGCAGTACCTACCATAATTGCATTTTCTATACCATCATTACAAGTATTTGGATGATATGGGCCAATTTCATAATTTTGAAAGTTTAAATATCTTGTACCTTCGGATGGAGAAGTCATTGTATGTGGCAACCCTACATTTAATCTTGAACAAGGTGAAGCAGTTCCGATTCCTACGTTGCCATCAGACTGAACTCTCATTAATGTTCCAGCAGACCCAAGTGTAGTTCCATTATGACCAATAGTAAAGGCAGATGTTGTATCATCATTATTTGAATCTATAAGAATACCAGCATTAAATCGTGACGTTATCAATAATGCATTTTCACCAGAATTTCTACCTATTCTATTCAATGCATCATCATTATCACCTTCAAAATATATATAACTATCTTCTGGATATGTAATACTTCCATTTACATGTAAGGCAGTACATGGTGAAAGAGTTCCAATTCCTACTTTACCAGAATTAGTCATAACTAATCCACACTGTGGACAACCATAACCATTACTAACGAAAAATGTATTTGTATCTGGAGCTCCTGTAAAACAACCAAAACCAATTGCTCCACCATTTGCAGTATGTGAAAAATTTATAGCAGACTGACATCCAGTTCCTTGTATCTTTGCTTGGTAGCAATGACAGGCAAAAGTAGTACCAGTACCTTTGATGCGGAGTGGGTTCATTGTTTGCCAATGACAACACGATCCAAAATCAGCAATTGCAGTACAAGAAAATGCTGGAAAGTAAATACCATTGTTTGTACCATGACTATGTGTAGTTCTTAAATTCAGATTTTCTACATCAGCACGAAGTGTCCATCTTCTATAATTTTTTCCCTTAAAATATATTGGAGTATAATAACACTCACCACTTATTTGCACAGGTGTTCCTGCCCATATATCCATATGACCTGTCCAACCTTGTGTACAAATTATACATGAGTTCGTTTGATTATAAGCAGCCTGATAGAAAAAGGTTAATTTTGCACCACTATCATAATAACAACTAGTTGCGGTAAAACAGGCATGACCTTCCCACTGCCAGTTCACACAAGTCCAATAGACTCTAGCAATTTCCGTACAATAACCAGTAGCTGCGTTAGGTGCAATAAAAACACCTAAAAATCTACTATAACATCTACCAACTTTAATACTATTTGGTACATCGACTTCATGTGCTGGATTGGTAATTCCATTGAAACCAACCATCCCACCACACCATGTCATACTATGAACACCAGCAGTATACATATTTACACATGCACCACTTTTCTGCATGAAATAAGAACCACCATAACTATCAAAGTAATACAAACCATTAGCAGCTGCATAACATCCAGCATGAACCCTACCAGAAACATCTAATGGATAATTTGGCGCAGTTCCGATGCCGACATTGCCAGAAGTATCCATACACATATGAGTACTACCAGAAATACCCATTCTGATTCCACCAGCATATGATGTCAAAAGCATAGGCCAACTGGAAGTTTCTATTCTATTAGTTGCACCATCCCATTGACCAATTTGAATATTTCTAGTACCATCATGGATTCTAACTTTACTAGATGCTTTACAAACTTCCAAATGACCTGTTGGTGAAGCAGTTCCGATTCCTACGTTGCCACATTTCCAATGCATCGTATAATGACTACCATCGTATATTCTGATATATTTACAGGCAGTTGATTCCCGTACCATATTCAAAAATCCATATGCACCACCATATGCTTCTGTGCATAAAATCATTGATGCACTACCCGAATTCTTTAGTCTCATATCAGAACCACAAACATCTAATGGATATGAAGGTGCAGTAACTCCGATTCCTACGTTGCCACCAGACTGTGATTGTAATAAAAGATGCCCATTAGTTCCCTTTGTCTCCCCTGCACCAGATGCATCAATCAGCATATTTCCATCACCAGAACTTGTACTTGACCTTATATTCAACTTGTACTTGACCTTATATTCAGTCCTGTTCCAACATTGCTTGCTTCATTATAATCAGATGTAGTAAATTTTGCAGAAGTTCCTAAAGTTGAACTAACAATTGTATGTAATTTTCCTAATGGTGAATCAGTTCCGATTCCTACTTGACCAGAACTGCCAATAAGTACATCAGTTCCAGAACCAGAAGTTCTAAAGGACATAGAATCATTACTATGTTGATATTTTATAAAACCTCTATTATCATCTTCTGCATCCCCAAAATTCAAATATGCATCACCAGCATTTCCAGAAATTATACTAATTGCAGACGTATCTGATGTAGAGGTATTATTAGCAACCACTAATTTTTGTGCTGGTGAAACAGTTCCGATTCCTACGTTGCCGCCCCAAGGCTGAATTGCAATCGGACGTTTAGGTGTACGATCACTACTATTATCCCATGCTTCCATCCAAGCATATGTAGATGCACCACCAATCTGCAATTCCGTTCCAGCATCAGCAATTATACTAGTCCTACCACAAACAGTAAGTACGGCAGGTGATGATGTAGATGAACCGCCTGGGCTTGAAGCTCTGATGCCGACATTGCCACCACAAGCAGTAATAGTAGACCAACAACTATTGTTTCCAAAATATGCAGGACATGATCCCAAAGTACCAAAATATGTTTCACTACCAGATCCTTGTATAAACCCTATAGCAGCTGAAGTAGTATCCCTAACACATATATAACCGCCAGTAATCATTTGACCACTACCAGCAAGATCCAATCGTCTTGTGGGAACTGTACATCCGATGCCGACATTGCCATTCTGACACAACGTCATTACATCATAAGCAGTACCAAAATCATCACTAATAAATTTAAAATCTACTCTACCAGCTGCTTGATTACCTTGGTCTAACTGTATCTGAAAATGTCTTTTATCAGCAGTTCCCCCACAATCATACATTCTCAAAATGGCTCCAGTTTTACCCTCGATCAAGACATTTGCAAAAGAAGTAGAGTGGTTAACATGCAATCCACCACCACAGACAGCAACATTTCCAGTTCCCCAATTAGTGAACGGCGATGGAGTTCCGATGCCGACATTGCCAGCACTGTCAATCGTAACATTTGCTCCACCAGAACTATTTGTAGCAAATTGCAATTTATTAGTGTTATGACTATATGCAATCCATCCAGCATATTGAGCAGATCCTGATAAAGCATCAGAAAAATGTAATCTACTAAGACTAGTATTACCAGAAAAAATAGTAATTCCAGTATCACCAGAACCACCACCAACAACTAAATTATCTGCACCACTATGAGCAGAAGATGGTGTAGTAGTTCCGATTCCTACGTTGCCAGAACTAATTGAAAAATTATTTCCAGCATTATTATAAAGTATTAAATCATTTGCAGAATTGCCAGAAAATCTCCATCTGGAAGTACCATCATAAGTGAAATCTATAAATCTATTAGTACTATCTGTATATGTAGCACTGATGTCAATCTTATTGAGATATAAGTTTGACCAACCAGAAGTTATGTTATTTGCAATTACTATTGATCCACCCGATGCAAATCCAGAACCACCACTAATATCAACCCCACCATTACCAGTAGTGAGAGCATAATAAGTATGATTGCTATCTGTCTGCAAAATATTTGCTTGAGCTATACCATTAACATCAAGTGTTGTTGCAGGTGCAACAGTTCCGATTCCTACATTTCCATCACAACCACGAATAAAAAATCTAGTTAGTTGTTCTATATTAGATCTTTCTAAATCAATACCAAAATTTGCTTCACCATTATTCGCAGAAGACCTTTGACTCCATAACCTAACTCCATATCTAGTAGCACTATCATTACTAGAAGTTTTTAAGAAAATAGCAGTTCCAGAACCAATTTGAGTGCCAGAAGTCAACCCAAGATGTAATAAAGTAGTGGGAGTAGTTGCAGTTCCTTGAGCGCAATAAATAGAAAGTTTTTGTGGAAAAAGTGTGTTAGATCCGATGCTTAAGTTACCACCCGTCAACCACGAATTTCCAGCAGTCATAAATCCAACTGTAGTTGCACCACCACCCTGACTTGCATATATATTCCAATTATTACTACTACCAGCTTCATATGCATGTATATTTCCAGCAACTGTTAATTTCTGATTTGGTGAAATAGTTCCGATTCCTACGTTGCCAGAAGGCATTAGTGCCAGATCACCAGAACTGGTACATATTCTTCCATCCGTACCATCATGAAATAATTGTAAATATTTTGATGGTGAAGTTCCATTATTCCAAATGTTTAGAGTTGGTGTCATACCCGTTGAAGGTAAATGTGAACTATCATCTAAGGTAGTAATGGCTGCACCATTAGAAACTAAATTTATAACTGAATTGAATCCAGAACCTTGATTATCTAATTGCCAATAAGTTTCGGCATATGCACCAGTACTAATTCTAATACTATTAGTCTGATAACCACTAGCATATCCATAGGTGAATGCACCAATAACAGAAAGTGGTGAAACTGGTGAAGTAGTTCCGATTCCTACTCTACTGGCACTAGTATCAATTGATAAAATAGGAGTTGAATTATAAGCAGATTGAAATCTTATATCTTCATGTGTACCAACAGTATGGAATTCAGTACTTGTAAGAGATGCATCTCTTTGAATGGTAAACTTAGCATTACCAGAACCATCTTGTATTTGAAAATAACCAGTACCACCAGACCTATTAACAATAACTCCCTCTGAATATACCTTAGTTGTGCCAGCACAAACTACTGTTGATTGAACACAAACTTCAGCCATCAATCTGCCTTGAGTGGCATGATCTAAACAAATTCCACCAGCGTTGAAATTAAAAACGTCATGCCCTGCTCTACCATCATACCAAATTTGACCACAGTTAGTACTACCAGTATAAGTAGTACCTCCATTCAAATAACCCCAAGCATATAGTTTAAAATAATTATCAGTTGATATATTCCCATTTGTTACTGTAAAACAATCACTTGATGCCACAGATCCAGTATTAATATCAATACCTTGATTAAAATGCCATTTATCGGTTGAATTTGTCCACAGGATAGTCTTGTCCGTAGCACCCTTTAAAGTAATTCCACCGCCATCGGCAGTGGTATCGGTAGGTGTATCTACTGTTCCAAGTTCTATGTTTTTGTCATCCACCTGTAGGGTAGTGGAATTTATGGTAGTTGTATTGCCAGTGACGACTAGGTTTCCACAAACGGTTGTGGTGTCACCAGCGGCATTACCTAGATAGGAATTCCCCGTTACACGTATACCAGCAAAGACAGTTCTGGCTGTACCTGTTGAACGAGTATATAAGTGGAAATCCGTGTTGCTTCCACTTTCAAAAATTGATTTATCTGCATCATCCCCAAAGTTAAATCTAAATAGTGCCATATCCTTTTTTCCTATTCTGTATGAAGGATAAAGTTTCCCTGCCAAGACAGGGAAACCTTTTAGTTACTTATTAGACACCAGATTCATGCATTTGTTTTTCTACAGAACTCACTATCACATCGACATCAAAAATGTCATCGGTTTCATAAGGATATTCATCGGTTGCACCAGCAATATCATACCTTTGGTATAAATCCTTTGCTGGTGTATCAAACTTCACTTCGGCATTAGGTTTGATATGACTATGACAGGGATAACTCCACACTTCTGGTTCGTTGGCAATCCAAAGTACCGTACTCGGTAAATTCATTGCCCCTGCTCCGTGTTGCAAACAACTGTCTATCAATACCCTTCCCTTCGTTGTCTTCAGTAAAGCAAAAATCTCCATTTCATTCAAACCTTGAATCGGTTCGCAATCCTTGACTACTTGCTGTTCGTTATAGCAAACTTGAAAGAAATGGTATTTGCTTTTCAGTCTTTCTACCACTCCCTGTGCCGTTTTCATTGGCATATCCCTTGCCCAACTATACAGTCGTTTGCCTTCTGGATCTGGTGCGCCCCCATTGGTCTGAAGAATTATTGTAGGTTTATCACGTTTGTAGTTCTGTTGTATCACTTCATGGTGTCTGAAATTAAAATGTAATTCTGGCTGTTCATTACTATACTCCCACCCATACATCTCAATCCAACTCTGTCGTAAAGGTTTCTTCTCAATTATATGTTGAGTTGACAGGTATGGTTCCTGTGCCAAAATTAGTGGTTTCCCACGTTTGATATGATCTTCATAGAAATATTGGGTTGCCCCAAACTTAAAAACTCTTTCTACATTAGGATCAAATTTATAAATCTCTGGCCACCCCGTCATCACAAAAATAGGTAAATCAGGGTAAACCTTCTTAACTGCTTTCAAGACAGCAGTGGCAGCGACATTCTTGCCGATACCACCATTGGCATGAAATATAATCTTATCAAAATCCATTACGACCTCACTTCAAAAAATGAATAGTAAATTTAAGCAGATAGTTTAGCTGCTACAATTGCCTCTGCGACTGCTAAAATGTTGCCATCAACTATATCAGTATCAGCACCAGCATCGGATTCATCCCAATCATTGATGATTTCCCGACCACCAGCATCTTTAGCTGCTTGATCTACATAAACTTTGTAATTGATTCGTAAACGAGTAGTCGGTTGGGGTGCTTCTCCACCACCACCAGCTGGATCTGCTGGAGCTCCATAATCGTTCAAACGATATTCTAAATTTGCTTCTGTAACTTCAACCACCGCATCGGTGAAAGTATGTCCGAATTCTGTAACACTTTGTGTAAATGCCATTTTGTTTTCTCCTTAGTAATTATAATACCAAAATTTTTATGGTATATCTATTTATATGTTATTCATCTTCGACTAACATACCTTTGAAATAAAATCTGCCCTTTGCTGTAGTGGCAGTTGCTCGTAAATGCCATTTTGTTTTCTCCTTAGTAATTATAATACCAAAATTTTTATGGTATATCTATTTATATGTTATTCATCTTCGACTAACATACCTTTGAAATAAAATCTGCCCTTTGCTGTTGTGGCAGTTGCACCAGTGGCAATTTCCACTGTGATCGTCTGTAACCCATCTTCTGCATTATTGGGTATATATCGTTCTCGTTTCTTGGCTGCTGTTAATTCTACGGTTTGGAGGTTGTCTAATAATGTATCTGTGTGAGTATCATCACACCCGATACTGACTGTTGCTTGTGTGGTTAGGGTATCAACGCAAGTTGAAATAACCCCCATTTCATTGACCCAGAATGTTGCACCAGCAGGGATAGTAATTGTATGACATGCAGCCACTTCTAGGTCGATTTCTTTGGTCATCAATGTAGTTTCTGTACTAGAGAATTGTGTAAAATCTCCACCAGAAGTTTCACCACTATCCTTTTTATGGATTAGTGGTTGTGAAATATTAGCAGTACAGGCAATAGTTGCTTTAGATTGAAAACCAACCGTAGTAGAAAATTGTCCAGATGAAACGGATGAATAACCCATCGCAATAGAATAATCGGCAGTTGCACAAGCACTTCTACCAAATGCATTAGATCCAGTTCCAGTTGAACAAGAGTAGTAACCTAATGCAGAAGAATAATTACCAGTTGCACAAGAAGAACGACCAAATGCTGATGCTCCAACTTGAATTGCACAAGAAGCAACCCCAACTGCCGTAGTATCAGTATTTGTTATTCTAGCACAATATCCTACTGCTACACTATAAGTAGCAGATGTAGCTGCACAAGAATCATAACCTATAACTATTGATGATGTTGCAAGTGCTTTAGAAGTCCATCCGACTGCTAATGAATTACTACCAGTTGCACAAGAAAGGTATCCAAAAGCAGATGAACATTCTCCAGTTGCCTGTACACCACGTCCAAATGCAGATGCATGATTTGCGGTTGCAGATGTATAATTCCCCACTGCTGTTGTTTGATCGGCACAAGAAACAGCATAATAACCAACAGCAGTTGAGGAATATGTGTTTGAAGTTACCTGATACCCGACACCAGTTGCAGCTGTTCCCGAAACTGTATTGTTTCCGTGTCCGAGATTCTGTGAGCAGACTACAGGGGTTTCAAGAGAACCACAAACCTTCATCAACTTACAACTTAGTGTACAAGTAGGACAAGCATTAAATATTGCACAATAC
>VTLG01011162.1_pt1 | contig 33738 bp, 59 predicted proteins | sample 4694571 | NCBI WGS metagenome assembly VTLG01 (sample SAMN12604809, study PRJNA352737) | marine metagenome | biome: ENVO:00000447; feature: ENVO:00000209|ENVO:00000569|ENVO:01000036; material: ENVO:00002151; isolation source: viral sequences binned using virsorter ...
TGTTGGAGGTTTAGCAATTGTTGCTACAATCACACCTAACAAATCTGACGACAAAATCATCGACTGGGTATGGAAAATTGTGAACTTTGCAGGTGCGAATTTCGGTAAAGCTAAAAATAGCGACTAATATAGCTCAAAAACACCGAAACCGCTATTATGAAGGATTTTTAGCCCGTAGAGAGCAAAGTTATAATTCATAGGCATTTGTATGCCTAGGGGTCAAATTAGCTCTCCACGGGGCTTATATTAGGAAAAACTGAAATGAATGACTGCTTAGATACAGAAAACGTGCTTTTTTGCATAAAACACCATCATATATGGTTTCTCATATTTGCGTGGTTATTTTTCGAAATTTATATCCGTATTTCTAACCATTTTGACAAAAACAATGATAAGTAAATTTATATTTGGATTTATATTTAAGATATTACAACCCTTGATGTTATGGTACATTGCCAAAAATCAAGGTAAGAAGGACCAACTATTAAAACAAGCGGAATTAGACAATGAAAAACATAAAGAAGCCGATAAAATTAGTACTAGGATTGTTTCTGCTACTGCTGCTTACGACAAGTTGCGTGAGAAAGCAAGCAAGTAGTTACTGCCCTAGTTACCCCTACCCACCCGAAGAGGTCATCAATAAGATAGAAAATTTACAGGATACTCTTGTAGATACTTGGATGATCGAACAACTCAAATTATCAGAGAAATTAGAACTCTGTCAATAATCTAACTCACCCTAACATATTTTTTGCATCTTTTGAAAACGTATCCATATAAGCTTTAGCCCACTTTACAAATGAGCAAAGCTGATGGGTATTCTCATATGATGTATTCCATCCATCAAGAACTATCTTTAAATCTTTATCGTTAACTGATTTGACTTCTGTGATAATCTGTCCATAAGAATTGATTTTGAAGTTGATCGAAGCTATAGTCGCTTCGTGCTTTCTGTTCATAAGGTTTCTCTAAAAAATAATCATTTATTAAAAGTTTACAAATAGCACCCAGTATAGTTACTGGTGTGCCATTCCTCCTGTTCCTAGGAACTTCTTTATATAAGTCCTTTAAGGTTTTTATATGATCATCTGAATATTTAAGAGCCGCAGTTAATAAATTGGACTCATCTTCGTACATATGATCTGAATGTGTTGCCTTGCCTCCTGAATGAATTTTTATTCTAAGTATACAGTTCGGTTCTTTTTTCATCCATTTTACAGGGTGTATATCAAAACAGACATGAACACGAACTCGTCTTTCCTCTATCCTAATTGTCTGTATTATGGATAGTTTTCTGTAACAGATATTTTCCACTATTTCTTTTTATCACCCAGTAATAAAGCGGCAGTTTCTGTTTCAAAAGCCGTATCATCAAGATTATCAAAATTCAGCAATTTACATATTTCTCTTGATATTTTTACAGAATCTTCCGCTATCATTTCTGGAGATAAATTTTGATGAGTATTTCCACTAGTCATCCCTGTAGCTATAGATGTAGCCATCTCCCGTAGCATATTCCTATGAAATTCCCTCCCCTGTAATAAGGATGCTTGAATAATTCCACCTATTTGTTGATATTTTTGTCCTTTATTTTCCTTTGTCATCTTTTTCCTTACCTTCCGCCTCCGCATCTCTAGCTTTTTTCAAGTTAGACAATTCAAGTGTAGTCTCTTCAATTAATTTATTGAGATACCATCTAGCTTTTAATAGGTCTTGGATAGGTGTTCCCTTGTATCTATAGCGACTGACATATTTTACTACATTACCCTGTGCATAGCCGAACTTATTACTCTTTATAAAGTCATATACTTCAATACCACCTTGATTATAATGTTTTGGTCTATTTACTGGATCGTATTTTTGATCCTCTTTATTTTGTTTGTCTTTTTTCATTTGTACCTCTTTTTAATAACATCGAGACTTATAAATGTAGGATTATAATTTCCTTTTTTAACATCTCGTTTTAAAATTATCCCCCTCCACCACGCATTATTATCAGTCTGTGCATATCTCAAATAATGTTCAAAAAAACATCCACACACTAATCCCCATAATCTTGTTCCATCTTTTCTTGTACGAGTTGCAATATCTAGTCTATGGCTATGACCCATTGTACAACTTTGAAATGTACTTTTGATTAGACGAGTACCTACATTTTCCCCTGATATAGCTTTGCCCATAACACCAGTTGCAAAATAATGTGCATACAGAATACCATCTATGTTATATGGTGTCAAGTATGGGATCAATTTCCATCCATATTTCAAATATCCCAAATCTTCTACATCAAGAACACCTTTCAATTCCGGTGATTCCTCTGCAACTCTTTCTATTCTCTGTTCATGGTTGCCCATAATAGCAATCTTTACAGGCTTATACCTTCCTTTCTTAGCAATTTCATTTTCAAATCTTTCCTTTGCATCAAGTGCACACTTAACATCTTTTTCATATCTCCTACCTTCAAACTGAATCTTACCTTTATCATAAAAACACAAACTTTCCATATCACACCAATCCCCAATATCAATAAGAACATCCGGCTGTACTTCAGCAACAAACTTACCTAACCAAGTGAACCGTTCATTTGAAACACTCGGCATGCAATGAGCATCCGGTATAATTAAGTGTGTGGTCAATGTATTGTATCCTTATCAAAATTAACATATATTATATTTTTATTTTTCTTTTTTACCTTCTTATTTTTAGGAGTATTCAACATTTCTTCAATTTCTCTAAAATTTTCTACTACAGATTTATCTGCAGCTTCATAGATAACATCCATATGTTTTAATAATAAATAGATTAAACCTCTTTGTAGATGCATTAGATGCATATTAGGTTGCATTGTCTTCATCAGTTTCTCTACATCTTTTTTTGTAGGTACATGATTTTGTATTACTTTTTTTCTTGATACTTTAGGACTTTCAAATGCCTTGATTGCAAATGTCTCATCACTCATAGCTTCTAATACAATACCACATGCTGCATTTTTTAAACCCAATAATTTTGCAGCATCTTGTTTTAAATTTATTCTATCAAATTTTTTTTTCATAAGCTTTACTTTAATTTTTCAATAAATATAGGAGTCTGTTTGCCTACCCAAGCACCAATAATATTATAGGTGTAATATTCTAAAGCATCTTTTTTTGTTATTTTATCTTCTTTCATTAGTTTTTTTATTACTTTTTCTTCATCATAAGCAAGTATTAGAGGTTCCCCATACCTATGGGCGACCCCTATAACACAATCATCAAAGCCATCTGCTTTGATAAATTTTTCATCAGGATATATCTTTAGTATTTCTTTCATTGAACCATTCCTTTGGTATAAATTTTTCTGCATATATAAATCCGTTTTTTTCACACCAACCACCATATGTTGTCTTGCTTTTTGGAGAAAGTTTATTAGTTACCCTACCAAACACAAATCTAATATCCAATTCAGGATGTTGTTCCTTAATCAATAAATGTTTTTTACGGTCTACCATTTTTAAAAATCCTTTGCACTCTACATGTAAATTATATTCTGGAAAATAAAAATCCGGTGTATATATTTTAGGAGGTACAACATATTGTATTTTCTGTGTCTCATACTCAACTTTTACTCCATGTTTAGTGACAGCTGTCATAACACCCAATTCAAAATTGGATCTAAATTTGTGACTACGAATCAATGGGTTTACTATACCTCGTTCTAAATGTTCCTATAGCTTCTAATAAATAATCATAGGTTTTATATGAATACTTTTCTAGGTTTTCATCGTCAGACCAATCACAGGTAAGAACAACAACCCCCCCTTTTCTCAAGTGTCTGTGTATCTTCTGTAATCCCTCATCAAGTACTGCTTTTTTACTAGGAAATACACCATCTGTCCAATAGCTCTTTTGTGTATCTGATGGTTTCTCCTTTACTACTAGACCTACAGTATTGGAATAATTTCTCATTAATATAGCATAATCACTACCACTCTTTTTCTGCTCATTATCAAGATAAACATAGAGAGTGTCTTGATTTATTGATATGTCATGTTGATTAATACTACTTTGTAGTAAAACAGGCATTACTTCATCTCCCTAGTCTTTAGTTTTGTATACCAAATATAGGGAGGATTTTTTGCTCGACTAGTAACTTTGGGAGCAAGAACTGCATCTTCCCAACAATGACTTTTATATCCACAAAAAGTACAAGGATATGTCATAATTCTGTTTCCACTTTCTTTTTTTACACCTTTATAAGGACCAGATGTAGGTTTGTATGTTTCCGCATAGTCATCAAATTCTTTCTTAAATTCTGTATTAATATTTTCAATATTATGTTTTACAATATGTAGTGCTTTAGATTGCTCGTGTTCTTGTTCTTCAGGTGCTTCACATATTGCCCATTCTCCTGTTGATTTATTTATAGCAATCCATCCACCAAATTTTGATTTACCTGCATATGAATATGAATATCCTTGAGCAACATATCCAAACGTATCATCCTCTTTTATTTTATTATACCCACCCCACTCACCAAATTTAGAATCAAATGCATATGGACTAGCAGTTTTTATATCATAAATTTTATCTTCAATTTTTACATCATATGTTCCTTGCAAATTAATATTTGCTATTTTCATACTTACTTCTTTTTGAAATTCCTGTATCTTTATACCCGCAGCTTTCATAATAACCATAGCCAATGCTTCCATTAAATCCCCAATAAGAAATCGCATAACAGCATTGTACTCATACTCCTGCTTTATTCCTTTTTTCTTTAATTTTTGCTGACAAAGTGGTTTACCAACTTCTGACATTCGAAGTCGCCAATCATCTCTTTTTTGATTAAACTGACGATCTAATGCCTTACCACAAAGTTCTTGAAATTCTTTAACAAGCTCCGGAGAGATTTTACTCTCTCCTCTGCTTGCTCCTGATAAGTAGGATTGTATTCTAACTAGTAGCCAATTCACCTTCGAGACTATCTCCTAAACTTGCGTCAACAGCTTTAGTACTAGACTTTATTACATCTCTATACTTTTTAAGTACAGAATCGTTAAAGCCCTTTATACCTTTAAAGAAAAACTCCATCAACTTTTTATCATCAGCAGTAAATTGAGAATTTCCTTCGTGTTGAACAACAGCCCCATAGAAAGTGTTAGCACCTTTTTTATTCTTGACAGTAGTAAGTCGTAAAACAGATTCCCACATAGGTTTTTTTTGTTTATTCAAACTGCGAATAAAATTACTAACAGGAATAAAAGACACACCCTTAACATACCAAACAACAGGTAGTCTTTGGATAGTTGCTTTTTCTCCTTTAGCATTTATACCCTCTGCGGCAGCTACACCATAGATAACTTGATTGCATTTTACATTTTTTTGCACAGCATACTCCGGAGAGTTTGCGTCAAGTTTATCCATTTCTGCTTTTGATAAACGACCACATCGTTCACCACCAATAGAATCATAGAATACACCATTGAGTGTATTTAACTGTACAGTTTGAGAACCAAAAGCTTCCGCTTCATTATCCCAAGCACTATACATAAATAGTCTGATAAATGGTCTTAAAGATGCTTGTTCGGCAAAAACAATTTCACCTGTTTTAGGATTTTTAATCGCATAATATCCTCTAGGTAAAGAATTGCCTTCATCATCTTCAGATGCATGATTTATCGATAATCGAGGTAAACCACTATCTTCAGAACCACTATCAACTTGCCCTGTAAGTTTCATCAAATCAGCTGTTGAAACTTTACTTAAATCCGTAGGCAAACCGGCATTATTAGCATCATTCATAAACTATACTCCTTATATAAAAAGTATTAATGATAATTAAAATATAATATGTATAAACAATTGTGTCAAACTGTTTCTTTTAAATTTAACCAATCCTCACCAATCTTCAATTCTGTACCTATTGGCATATCATATTCTATATTGTATCTTTTTTTACACTCTTGAACTATTGAATACATACCTTGTTGTAGTGCAGTTATACAAGCTTTTTTTTCATCCGGATGAACATCAATAATAATACTGTCGTGAACAGTATTTATAATCAAAGATTTCAATCCTAATGCTTTCATAGATTTGTGTGTCTTAACAAGTGCTATTGGTAAAAGATCAGCAGTTGCAAATCCCTGCACCGGATAATTTTTTATAGAAGTTGCATGGGATGCAGTTCCATATCTAGTTCTCTCAACATATGGAAACTTATAAACTCTACCACTAGGCAATTTTATTCGTTTGTATAGTATAGCTTCTTCTTGTAATTCTTTGTGCCAATCGGCAACTCCTGAATATTTAGTTTTAAATTTTCTATAATATTCTTTTTGTTTTTCTGTTCCCTGTGTTCCCCCATACAATGGTTTAAATGTATGAGCCTTTGCTTCTTGTCTAGAGATACCCATAACCTCTGCTGTGTAACTATGAACATCAACGTTATTATCAACATCATCATATACCTGTTTATCTTTACTTAAAAATCCTGCCACTCTAAATTCTAGTTGTGAATAATCGCCCTCTAATATCAAGCCATTCTGAAAGCGACTAACTATAGCTTTACGAACAGGAAATGTTACACCTCGTGGCATATTTTGAAAGTTTGGGCTACGAGATGACAATCTTCCTGTAGCAGTAATACATTGCATAAATTGTGGATGAATAAAATTATTTTTATTTACTGCTTTTTCTATACCCTCAACAAAAGTTTTTAAATATGTTTTTATAGCAGAATATCTCACATATTTTTTTATAAATTCTTTTGCTCTAAGACCACAAGTAAGAGATAATTCCTGTAAAGTTTCACTATCAGTTCTAAAACCATTAGCAGAAACATCGTAAACAGAACGAGGTCCAATTCTTAAACCCGCTACTACTTTTGTTGCCTCATAATAAATACCTTTACCACTACAATTTTTACATATATATCGTGCTGTTCCATATGTTCCATCTTTTCTTTTTTTAGCAACTCTACCTGTTCCTTTGCAATCCACACATCTGTGTGCAATAGTAACTGCTTGGACTTGTGTCATACTTTTTACACTTCGTTTGAATTGATTATCTGTAAGAGTTATTCGTCTTTTTGCTTTTCTAGTATTACCTCTCATTTCAGAACCTAGATTAAAGTAGCCTTTCCACATTTTCTTATCTTTTACTTTTCTAGAATAAACAATAGCTGACCTGTCATCTGCACTATTAAGATTAAATGGAGTATCCCCCATAACTTCTTTGCCAAGTATCAACAAATCATTTTTTAACTTGTTGTACTCTTTGGTATAATCATCTTTAATTTTCTGTAAAGTATCCTTATTAATTTTCAGTCCTGCCACTTCAATATCTGTCAGCACTCTTGTTACTTCAAGGGATAATTTACAAGTTGGTATCAATGTCATTCCTTACTTATAACTTTTTTAAAAAGATTACTATCAAAATAAATACACGGCTCAACATCTTGGGAATCACCCCTGTCAGTTCTGCCACCAAATGATATATTTAATTGTGCATAGCTCAACAAACTCACTTCACAATAATACAGACCATCACTAAATTTTACCACCATATAAAATGGTAAACCTGTTAATTTAAACAGTTGCATGCCACTCATATATTTATCCAAACTTAACATGTATGTATCATATGTAGTTGAATCATTATCTCTTCGTTTAACTTCCGCCCAAGCAATAACAGCTTTTTTGTCATCTAACAATGCAAAATCAAGTCTGTGCTTAATCGGTAGTTTTTGATAAAAGATTTTCCAAGCATCTGATAATTCATTGATAATTGCTTGTTCCATCTTTCTGTCTTTTTCAGTCTCATATACTGGTCTTATCATGAGAACTCCTTATAAGATGTTTTTAATAGCCCTACCTGATAATCAGATAAGGATTTAGTAGCCTCTATATCTGCAATACCATATTTTTTCACAATACCCCAAGGGATGCTATGAAAATCTATTCCTTTGTTCATATAGTCACGTACTAAATCTTTTTCCGGTCTTTTTATTTCTCGTCTTCTGCAACAGCCATCTAATGTCAAATCACATTTTATCCCACCAGCCATTAAATATTCAACAACCATTGTGTCATAGACTGCCCCACCATATGCAAAACCACATTCTAGTAGCCATTGCAAATCAAACTTGATGTTATGCCCAATCAATAATTTTGTTTCTTTCAAATAGTTATTTATTATTTTGTGAGATTTTTCACTCTCATCACCACTCTCGTGAGAAAACTTATAATACTCAACAGGATTTACTTCTGTTCTAAATTTTTGTAATCCAACAGATACCAATTTATTTCCTTCTACAAAAGGACTTGGATTAGTTTTGCCATTAACTTCTTTAAATGTTGTTTCTACATCAAGTACCATAAACATTATGGATAAAACCTCCCTATAAGAAATTCTGCTCTACAGGTAACATATCCATGCCACCCATTAACTTTATTTTTACTGACATTTAATATTCTAGTTCCATTAGTATCTACCTCTGAAGGTTTACCAATTCCAATTATAAAATCAGCTTCACCAGCTTTGCCTGTTCTAGAATTGTCAAGCATAGCATATGTTATTAATTGTCTATTTTCACCATTATAACTAGCTTGTGAAACTGCCCATACTAGACAATTTGCTTTTTTACAAATTTCTCTAGATTGCACATACAAGGCTTTTAATTTTTCATCACCCCTGTCATACGAACCAGCAATTTTTATTTTGTCTAGCTGATCAATAAATATTACATCCGGTTTGTTTAATTCTGCATGTTCAGTAATCTCAGAAATGTCAGTCCCCACACAATCGTGAACAATAAGATATGGTTTTATTACTTGGTGATATATTTTTCTGCAATATTTAATATCTGTCACCATTTCATGCTTTTCTCGTTCAAAATAACTTTGTAAAATTCTTAATTTTATTCTCACAGCCGGTTCTTCATTTGCCCAATACACAACTTTCTTTTTTTGACGAATGTACTCCTGTGCTAAATGACAAGCAAATGTTGTCTTTCCAAGTTCCGGTCTTGCAAGTATAATTCCAAAATGCCCACGAGATAATCCCTCAATGTTTAAGGACAAAGGCTCTAAATTAAATTTAAATTCTGTATCTGTCATAGCTTCTTTTAGTAATTCATCAATATCTTCATTGACTATTGAATATGTAGCACCACCTTCAATTTTTTCCTTATCTGTTGCATCATCAATAATTTTTTGTAATTCACCAAATGTTATATTGTCCTTACCCCTATAAATGTCAATAGCTTTTTCCCCTAGCTCTCTAGCTTTATCTCTTTTCCAAAAATTATAAAGAACATCTTTTGCTAATTTTACATGTGGAATTTTTACAAGTTCCAAACTTTTTATCACATCTTCAATTTCATTTCTTGTTGTTTGTGGCAGAGCTGGAAATTTATCACGATGAACCAACAGTAATTCCATAACATTAAAACTAGTTTCATATTTTTTATGAGCATCAGATATAGCAGTAAATATACTATTCAATTCTTTTGGAAACATTTTAATATTGAGTATTCGTTTTGCATCTTTCCAAAATTCACTATATAAACACAAGGCTAATATTTGTTTCTGTATCATATGAGTTCCTTCCTTTTCTTTGGTTTTAATTTAAAACCTTGTTTACCCTGTATTTCTTTTTTTGCTGTTAATGGTTCTTTACACCAATCCCTAAATTGTGTCTCCGGACAAAACCTACCCATTGCAGGATTTGTCATTCTTGCAACTCTCGGTGCTGAAATCTGTCTTACCAATATACCCCCACATTCACATTTTTTTTTCCATTTTCCATAGTCGTGCATAAACTCAAATTCCTTTTTACATTTCTTACAAATATACGAATAATACGGCACTATATTTCTCCTACCTGTTCATACTTTGTTGAACATATTTTACTCAATTCAAACATCTTATAAATAGTATCTTTATCTTCACATTTCAAATCTCTTTCTAACATTTTCATATCAGTTTGTAAATAAAAACCTAATCTATCTGACATTTTTAATGCTTTATCAGTAGCATCTTTGTCAAGACAAATAATAGCACGAGACCATCTATCTTTAATTATTGATAATGTAGAATTTGTCAAATTAGTTCCGAGTAATGCTAAACTAGAAAACCCACACGATACAGCACAAGCACTTGCACAGTCCTCAACTATTACAACCACATTTTCGTCAATCTCACCATTTACAACAAACGGATTTTTTGATTTACCATACCTCAACCATTTTACTTTTGGATTTTTGTCAAGCGACCTTCCAATAGCATCTATAATTTTGTCAGCATAATCTTTTATTAAAAAAACAATTCTGTTTTGTTTTATATCATACATTACTGATGCTTTTTTTTTGTCAACAGCATCCATACAATTATATTTTTTTAAATATTTTACTGCTGAATTATTACGAGTAAATTCTGCAAAATGACTAGGAACTGCAAAACTAGAATTAGTATTCCATACTTTTTTTTTATGCTCAAATGAACTCTTTGATACCTCACCTTTTATTTTTCCCTTTATTCCACAATCTGCATGAAAACAATTGTAGAGGATAGCATCTCCCATATTTTTTACAGAAAATGTATTTTTGTTAGCACAGGCAGGACAGTCTCCACGATAAACTTCTTGATTTTTTAAATTTAATGTTTCTACAAATTCATTTGGTTTCATTTATTTTTTTCTCCTTCTCAACCTTCTTTATCCTACTTCATAAATTGAACTTTTTATCTTTATAATACCTTATATGAAAAAATCTTCTCCATAACCAACCTCTCACCATTGATACACTCATAAAAATAGCACCAATTATAAACATATTAAAATATGATGTTTCAATTCCAAACAATGGAAAAACTAATATTTGCAAAATAACTGCAATAACATACCCACTACTTATATCAGCAAATGTTTCTAAAAAATGTCGTCTATGTGGTATCATCATTCTTTTTTATCCATTCTTTTTCAAAAATTTTATAATAATATTCTGCATAACTCTCTAATGTTCTGTTCATATCTTCTGCAAATTTTGGATTGATATCATATGCTTTTGAAATAGTATCACTTATATTTTTTAATTTTATTGTCATTCTGCTCTACACACTTTTTCACCTTCATTTAAAACCCTAACGAGTTTACAATCTTGACCGAGTAATACCGAAACAGCAAGATCAGAATTTGTTTTACCGGTAACACTATAAGTAATAGCATTAGAACATAATGATACAACAGTCATAGGAGCACTACACCCTGTTAAAAATAAAACCATAATTGTTACAATAACTATTTTCATTTTTTCTTTTTTAACATATTCTTATTGAATACTCCTTTAACATTTCTCATTCTATTTTCTCTTGTATGTGGTGCACATATATATGAGTACTGATGTTGTTTACTCAATATCAATTCTGCATTAGTTGTACAAGCATGTCTGTTGATATAAGTATCTTCAAAATACAAAAACTCTCCAATCCAAATCAATAGTATATACTCCATTATTTTTTCTTACTTATTAATCTTTTTATAGATTTCCCTAACAACAATAAATTGTCAGAAGTCTTTTTTAAATATTCTTTTAATCCATTAATCATAATTTACTTTCTTAAAAAGTGGGTAGGAGAAAATGAACAAACCTACCCACCCGAAGGAGGCAAACATATATAATAATTTACTATATACATCTGTTGTCAAACATAATAATTTGACTATTCCACTCTAATCCTTTTCTATTTTTTTGTCAAACCGTATTGACACTTTTTTAAATACGTGGTAAAAGAGAGCTACCCCTTGCAGGGTTACATCTATATACCAACAGGGAAGATATTTGTTCAGATAGACAGAAAATAATTCTTGTAATATATTTTTTTGATATTATTTTAAGAGATACCGGTTTGCAGGTTTTCCGCAGGATTGTGTTTGATGCGAAAGTTCGGAACATAAAACAGGTGCTATGACACAAAGTAATCAAGAGTTCCTTAAGAAAAAATCTGCACAATACTGATAGGTTATGCTATTAAAAGAGAAATTTCCTATTGGTTATGTGGTGAGGCTGAATTGGTGTCTCTTAAATTATACCAAGCCTAACTGGGATTGGAGCTTTATACAAGGATAGGTAGTTGACAGCAAAATAGTGCATAACCGATAATTGTATTTGGCATTTCACTCAACGGATATAAAAGTTGCCACAAATTTTAGGAAATAGATATTATGATAAAAGGATTAAAAAAAGACGAGAAAAATACACTTACTAGTTTTGGAGTAAGTGATTTTGGTGATGAAATTGGAATGTTAACTGAAATGTCAACTTTACAAGATGTTGAATTGTTTTGTGTAAAAAGGAGATTGAAGATAAAGAAAAAATTAGAAATATTTAGAAAGAAAAGAAAAAATGAATAGAGAACAAGAGGACAGATTATTAGAGGTCTACATTGAAACCTTGAGAGAGGAATCAAATTGGAGTGTGTCTTTTAAAGAATTTAAAGATCAAGAAAAAACAAGGATAAAGAATTATGGATAAAGAAATAGAAATAGTTGTTATGGGTGGAGTGGTTGTTGATGTAAACAATTTACCAAAAGGTTATATTTATAAAATAATAGATTTAGATGATTGCTATAAAAATATTAGGAGCAAAGGAAAGGAAAAATAATGATAGATAAAAAAGATACAAGCAAATTTATAGAAGAATTAGCAAGATTAGATGAGCAGTTTACTGATGATTTGATTGAAGAATTTGTTGATGATATACGACATGGTAATAATAGAAATATCAGTTTTAAAGAATATAAAAAACAGGTTATAAAAAGTCTTACCTTAAAAAGACGAGTAGAGGCATCTGGAAAAATTAATGGAGGTGGAGAGGAAGAATGACAAAAAAAATAAAACTACCTATATATTATGAGGCAAAAATTACTGATGAAAATGGTACTGAATTAGATGAGGATTATTTATCTTCGGAAGAAAAAGATATGATATATAATGATCCATTTGGTTCTTTTTGTTTTAGAGAGGAGGAGGAAGATGACACTAGATAACCGAGTAGATTCACATGATTCTTTTTATTTGCGAGAAAAGGTAATAAAATTAAAAGAAGAAATTGCTCATCATCAAGAATCTCATGCTGTTGCTAATAAATTATTGATGGAGGAAAGAAATAAAATATCATCAATGGAGGCTACTATTAAATTTGAAGTAGCAGGAAAATACAATGCTTACAAGGACTTAAAGGTAGCATCTACATTAATTTGTCAAGTGGAAAAAATGATTAGTGATACTAACAGACTTTATGTTACGTTTGATAAACGAATAAAAAATTTAAAGATGGAAGAAAAATTTGTAGTGAGTATGAAAAAGTTTAGAAAAATAATTTCTGACTTAAAACGAAAACATACTAATTATAGAATAGAGAAAAAAAATATTGACAAAGTTTTTGAAATAAAATAAGGTTTACTAGTTTACTTTTAACCACTTATTTATAGGAGGTAATATGGAAGTAAAACGTGATGACGAAAAAGACGAAAAAGAACTGAATGTTGGTTCTAGCGATACTGCAAAAGCTGATGATGACAGCAATGATGCTGACGATAAAGCTGATGCAGAAAAAACAGATGACGATTCAGATGATTCTGATGCAGATGATGATAATAATGCAGATGCAGATGATGATGATGAAAAGGATTCTGATTAATAACTACTATATTGTGGTTGAGAAAGTGCATTTTTCTTTCTACCACATTTTTAAAAAGGAATAAAACTATGTGGTATACTGATGCGGTAAACGAAATAACACAATACTTTGTAGATGTAGAATATAACAATACGAAGGAAAATAAGGCACGAGTAAAATTTAGAACAGCTATTGATATAAGTAAGATGCCGAAAGAAACAAAAGATTTATTAGCACAAGCTGTTACAATGGTACAAGACCTTGCCTTCAAACAGGATAAAATAGAAAAGGCAAATAAAATAAAAACAGTACAATTTGGTGAAAAAAAAGTGGAGGGAACAAATGGTAAACCTAGCGATACCGAGTAAATTACTAGCAGTTTTGTCAGTCTTGACAATAACTTCTTGTACATCTTTAAAGCAGGATATTGTAAATTCTGATACCCCTGTCGCTTCTTTTTCAGCACAAAATCAGATAGACCAAACAAGTAACTCTCTTGCTTGGATAAACAAACACGGAATTGTGGAGTATGATGTTCACTTCGGTTGGAAATGCAGTAAAGAGGGTGATAGATTTTTAGTGTGGTTTGCTCAAAAGAATATTGATGAGACTAGCAATACAATAAATGTCAGTGAGGAAAATTGTCAATGATAAAGATGGCAATTATTTTTTCTTTGATTGGAACTAATCCGGCAATAAAAAGTAATACTTTTATTGCTCATGTAAACAATAATTATATATCACATGAATTTTGTCAGAAAGCTATTCCAAAAAATGTTATTCAAATTATACAAGACGAATTTAAAAAGACAGGAAAGGCATATGATTGGAAAGTTGCAGTTTGTATAGATGAACATACTTTGTCAATGACATATAAATTTTCAGAAACTATGGCACAAGAATTTGAAAGGAGAAAAAATGAAAGTAGAAAAAAACAAAACCCCAAAAATAGTATTTGATAAATATTTGGTTAAGAAAAAAATCACCCTAAATTTGTCAGTCATTACAAAAGCTAAAAAACCCGAACTTGCAGATGGACAAGTGGAAAAATTTGTCAAAGGTATTTTAGAAAACTTTGTCAATAAACTTGTCAGCGATAAAATTGTCAAGTCATATGATGATTTTGATATATCTACTAGAATACTGACGAAACTTGATGATGATGATAAATCTTTACCATTTGAGGAAAGCTATGACAAACTTGTTAAGACAGACAAAAAATAATTCTTGCAGAAAAAAATTTTGACATTATCTTCCTAGTTATGTTTTTAAAAATACCTATTTATTATTCTACTGATGAAAATGGAGTTAAACATTTTGATACAGAATTGATGCACCGAGATTTTAAAATTGAAATAAAAAAATTAACTGACCAAACTTTTCAACAAGTAGAAAAATTTTTAAACAAAAGGGAGGCATAAAAAAATGGGAATAGATTGTTATAATCAAACAGCTCAAGACTTAAATGGAAATGATAGTGGACAAGGATTTGATATTACAGCCGGTGATAAAGGATATTTAAGAGAGGCTTATCATGGTTCACCTTATGGAACACATCATTTATTAATAGAGTGTTTTGAAATAGATGAGGTACATGGAACATTAAGTGGAACAGATAAAGGAGTAGAGTATAAGATACAAGTGTTCATACCGGCAAAGCTATTAAGAAAACGACTACCGGAAACTCTTAAATTAGTTGCTGAACGATACAAAAAAAATTATAAAGAGGTTACTGATGAGGAAATAAAAGAGGCTCAAAAATCTTTTATTGACTTTGTTGAATTAGCCGAAAAGATTGAGGAGAGGGAGGGTAAATCTTGCGAATTTTATGCAAGTTTCTGATGATAGATATAACTAAAATATATAGCCGAGAGGCTGTTCAATTTTTTGTCTTTTTAGTAAAGAATAAAATGTTAATACCAAATACAGCCGGTATGATAATTTTTCATACTATATTATTACCAAAATATTTAGAGGAATTGAGCAAAAAGAAATAATGGACACAATAGCACTTGCTAAATTCATCAAAAAAAATGTAGAAACTAAATTCTTTACAATTTGGTTTGAGAAAAAAGATGGCACAATTCGTCAGCTACAAGGAAAGATTATGAACGAGAATCAAAAGTTAAGAACAACTGATGACAGCAAATACTTAATTGTATATGATGTCGGAATACAGCAGTATAGAAATGTTAATCTCAACAAAATTAAAACATTACATAGTGGTAGTCTTGTCTATAATTTCACATATGAAAAACACGGCTACAAGGTGGAGGTATTACCTAGATGAGCAAAGCAGAAAAATTGTCAAGGGCAAAAATTTTGTCAGAGCTAGAAAGATACAAAAAAGCATATGAAATTCTTATGTGGTATTTTGATAGTTGGAGTAATGAAATAAGAAAAGAAGTTGATAAAGAACTGAACAAAGTAGATTTATAATATTATGATTAGACTAGCAAAAAATTTGTCAGAGTTAAAAAGATATAAAAAAGCATACGAAATTCTTATGGGTTATTATGTGAGAAATTGTTGGAGACCTAATAATACCAAACGCAGATATGTTCATGAGCAGTTAAAAAAAATAGATTTATAATATCTGTCTATCTAAACAAACTACCCTGTTACAAAAAAAGTAGAAATAATTTGCAATACCATTTTTGTTGTTTATATTAGTAATATTATTAAAATTTTTACAATGGAGGTAAAAATGAACGAACAACAAGAGCCTACAACTACCGAAAATAAAGAACCCAATAATGCAATAATGAGAGATAAAAAAGAAGATGTTAATGTGAATGAACACAAAAACATTGATGATTTTTCACTCTTTGATTTTTCTATTGAGGAAATTCCATTAGAGTATAATTGGAAAGGTGATAAGAGAAAAGCTGAAAACCATAGAATAATAGTTCGTGGTGATAATGGCAATTTTCTTGGAAATGTTGGAAGGAGATATAAGTTAGTTCCACACAAAGAAATGGTAAAAGACTTTACCAAACAACTGAAAAAAAAAGATGTGGATTTATCTGACGTTTCAATTACTGACCGCATATTTGAAAATGGTTCAAAGGCTACAAGGACTATTATTTGGAACAACATAAGACATAATGTTGGAACAAAAACGAAAGAAGATTGGGTAAACATGAGATTAGATGTTGCCAATTCAGTCAATGGTGATTGGAGTTTCCAAGCCTTTGTCGGTGCATTTAGAGAAATGTGTTTGAACACTTTAGTTTTTGGTGGTGAGAAATGGTATCACGAAAAAACAAAACATATGGCAGGGATTGACACATTTGCAACAGCAGAAAAATGTGTTAAGACTATCAACTTGTTTGAAGGTCATATGGAGGATTTGAAAAAATGGAGAACAACACCTGTTGATACAAAATGGGTTATTAATTTTTTTAAATTCACACTTGCCCAACGAAAACGAAAATCTTATTTGTTGGAACAGGAAATCGGAAAGGAAATCTCACAAAGGAAATTAGATTATCTAATGCACCTATATGAGAAGGAAACTAAATCTTTAGGAACAACTCTTTTTGCTGTCTATATGGCAATAACTCATTGGAGTTCACATCTTAAAGAATCATTTGATAAAGACGTGCCACAAAAAGATGGTTCTTATAAAACCATAACATATCAAACTTATAAAGAAGGTTCAGCAACTCATAATGTTGAACGAGATAGAAGAAATCTTGTATCTCAAAGTCTTGAAAGTCCGATATGGCTAGTTCTTATAAAACCAAATAAATCGGAGGAGGATATTAAACTGCTTATTAATGGAGGTCGCTAAAAATGGCGGAGTTTATCTTAACTATTTGGAGATTGTTTATTATCTTATGTATTATTGCGGTTTGTTTTTTAATACTTTAAAAATTAAGCCTTGTTAGAAATAATGAGGCTTTTTTTTATTGCAATCTCAAAAAAAATAATCAATTATAAATCATTATTAACTTTTATCTTTTTGGAGGAAATATGGATAAAGATAAAAAAGAACGAATGGATAGAGTTGTTAAAATTTTGAAACAGGAAAAACAAGATTTTGATAATTTCAATAAAACTCTTGAAACTAAACAAGAGGATATTCAAAAAGCCTACGATAAAGTTCCACTTTTATTTGCGGAGCTAGGTGCTTTTATGCAGAAAAATGCAAAAACCCCTGTTTATGATTTAACACTCTATTTTGGTGCTATGCAAATGCTGTTCATGGTTACACCAACTATTAGAAAAACAGCAAAAATAGAAGGTGTAGAAATGTGGAGTTTCTTTAGCCTTTGGCAAAGCTATGTTTATACAAATGTAACAAAACCAAACCTTCGTAATCTATTAAAGCTCATCAATAAAAAAGAAGGTAAAAACTTTAAAACGATTGATGAGTTTAACACTTGGTTAGATAGTCAGCCGGTATCACCATTTGCTAAAGACCATAGTACTGATTATCACACTAGCGGAAACAAAGGGAGTATTCACTAATGAAACCATATTGGCAATATTGCATTTGTAAAAGTTGCGGACATGGTGGTATGTGGTTAATTAAATGTGGACATTCAAAAAACATCTATTGTTTGAATTGCACCAAATACTTAAAAGAAGGTGAGCTTGAAATTGAGAAATAATCTATTATATTTCTGTTTAGTTATAATTCTTAATTTATAACTATTCATATTTTTTCCCTTTGAGAAAAAAGAGGCTAGTGGTTTTGTGTTTATCCCACTAGCCTTTTTTTTATGGTTATAATTTCCGGAAATAAATTCATATCTATTGACAACTACAATTAATAATTCATTTAAAAATTATGGATAAAAAAATACAAAAAGTTGAAGGTTATTTTTTACAGATAGCCTTTATAGAACTTGCAGAAAAACATTTTAACTTGGCAAATCTACGAAAGATTAGAACCATTTTAAAATATGCTATTGAACATCCGCCTTCCAAACATCATAAATTTATTGTTAATAATATGAAAATGAGAGGCTACTCAATATTGGCAATTAAGAGAGCTTTTAAAGAGCTTAACAAAGGCACTCTTGGTGAACATTTCATAGAACAGACTTTGAGATATTTCTGTAATGAGTTATACCAATCTGTTGAAAATGACCATATGAGATATAAGCTGGTCAGAACAAAATCTGATAAAAAAAAACTTGATATGGATGTAGATTAATCTAATATTTATAGTTAGGAGGAATTAACTATGAATAAAAAAATAAAACCAACATCTAGTATTGATAGACACCCTTCAACACTAGATGACGTTCTAAATTCTGAAGGTGATAATAAGTTAGATACTTCAGAATTAATCGTTCTCAATCGTATCTCAATCAGCTTAAAATATAATCGTAATATGGATAAAGATATTGTTGAAAGTTTACCGCTTATGAGAGTGCCAATTCATATGGAATTATTCCACGAATACTCACATGGCAGAAAAAGAGAACCGCATTTAAGATTGGTTCTTTACTTCCCACCACTTAAAGAGAATTCAAAGGGTAAAATTGAAATCTCTTGGAATAAAACTACTAGAAAACTAGAAGGTGAAGGAACACCAATAACTTTAGATGTTCCAACTAGATATGGTGAAATAGTAGGACAATATCATTGTCATAGTATTGTTGAAGGTGGTGAAAAATCTTTATCTGAATTCGTTGATAGAGAGGTTAAAAAACATATTAAGGAATATGGATTTCCGCATATCTCAAAATACGCATTTGAGAAGGATAAAAGGGATATGGCAAAAATAATTGCTATTTCACCTAAAAAGGATATTGAAACAAATGAATAACCACTATTTCAATATCTTTATTGTTTTACTCATATGGGGTTTTGGTATGGGTGTGTTGCTACTTATCGCTTTATAAATCATTAAAAAGAGGAACTCATAAAAGGCTTGTATTTTTAGCCTTCTATGATTAGTGTTTTAAACATGGAGGAAATTATGGATAAACCACAAAAACGAAAAGACTATTTAGGTTGGACTAATTGGGAAACTTGGAGTTGTTTTTCACACCTTGAAAATAATGAAACAATATACAAGGTTCTCAAAGCTCACACTTTAAGAGCTAAAAACGAGGTTATACTTGCGGAAAATATAAAAGAGGTTGTTAGTGCGGATATTTATGAAACAGCCTTAACCCCACGAGAATACAAAGGCAGAGGATATGAGGAGCTATTGACACAGGATATCGTTGAAAGATTTGTTGAAGAAGTATCTTGGTATGAAATAGCGGTTTCTCTATGGGATAACCACAGAGAACCAAAAAATGATAGAAGGAAGGTATTAGAGGAAATTAGAGGAGTGAGATGATTGAACTACTTGGAACTCATGGAATGGCGGTTCTTATATTCTGCGGACTATTCTTTGCCTATATGTTTGTTAATATCTATTCAGATAAAAACCTAAAATAACAACATTGTTTTGCATTAACTAGGTTACATTGAGGAGTATTTCAATGTAGCCTTGTTTAGTCTTTAAATGCACCATAAGAGGCTGTTAATACTATCTTGATATAGTTAGGGTTATGGTGTTAAATACACGCCTAGCCCCTAACAAACACCCACCTATAAATTTGTCAATCTAACAAAAACCCACTACCCCCCACACCCCCACAGGTGCGAGGCTTGTATTCTTTTGAATACCTATTATGAAACAGCCTTAATTTTACCCTAGAATTACCCTGTTTATTCCTGTTGAGAAAACCGCTTTAAAACCTATAGGAACTCCAAGACTATACTATTAAAATTAATAATAAATAATTGATTTAACTGAATTAAAAGGGGTAGGGCTAGGGGCAGTGGGGTCTCTACAACAACTGCATGCAATACCTCGAATAAATTTCTATTTTTTAGTTTTGGGAGTGTTTTGCTTATCCTAGCGATACCCCCGATTGTATCTGAGGGATTGTTTTGCTTACCCTAGGGGATATATGGGATATATCTGTTCCCTACAGGCTCTATACCCAGTATACAGCTGAGATAGGGATCTGTCAAGAGTTTTTTTATTTTTTTCTTGACAAACCTTCCTACAGGGCTATAATGGAAACATAGGATTATTTACTCAAATCACTATCACAAATCTAACAATTAAGGATTAACATCCATTATACAAAAGAGAGGTTGGAGTTGACAAATAACCATATCCCCATATGGGGCAAAAGGTAGGTTCAGCACCAATTAGTTTTCATAACTACGGTGCACCCCTTTTTCTAAGGGACTATTGAATAAACTGAAGGCAACCTTCATGCCTACCTTTTGATAAACGTGGAATCCTAGATATTATTAACAGAGAAACTAGAGAGAAGCAAAACAATGGCAATAGAAGGAGCCCCTAAAAAAAAGAAGAAATCTAAAAAATTACCTAATGGGAAATTAAAAGGTCAAGTAAAAGGTCTATATAAGGAATTTGTCACACCTCTAGTGTATGGAGCTGCTACAAAAAATCCTTTATTGGGATTAGGAGCTGTAGCTGGTGAACGAGCTGTAAAAGGTATTGTTAAACATTTTAAAGATAGAGAATATCCTAAAAGACCAAAAGAAGATAAAGAAAAGAATGGTAAAAAGAAGAAGTATTCCAATAAGGTTTGGAAACCATTTGGAAGTTTATAGGAAGCAGAACAACTATGCATTACAAGATAGAAGATGGGGATATAATATTACCATCAAAACTAATAAAAGAGATACCAGATTTGAAGCTCAAAATGGATGACTTTCTCACGTGGTATAATAAAGGTGATCGTTTGAATCATTTTATTGTGGGTGATCCTGAAAGTAAATTACAGAAATTAGGATGTAAGTGTAAAGATGAATCTACCAGTAAAAAGAGAACTAACAGAAAAACAAGAACTATTTCTAAATAAACTGTTTGAAAATGGTGGCAATATATCAAAAGCTACTGTTGATTCAGGGTATTCAAAGTATTCTAGAAAATGGCTATCCAAGACACTTCGTCAAGAGATTATTAATAGATGCGAAACAGAGTTAGCCACACACGGACCAAAAGCAGTCCATAGGTTAAAGCAAACAATGGATGATGATGGTAATAACGTTAAGACTAGTGAACTTCGCATGAAGGCTGCTGAATCCGTACTCAATAGGGTAGGACTTGGCAAGAAAGAAACAATAGACCACAACGTGAGGGCAATCCACGGTATTGTAGTATTGCCACCAAAAAAGGAATAGAAACTATGGGCTTGTGGATAAAGATCATAAAATCATTAGCAACAGGTAAAGGTAAAAATGTAGTTAAAGATACAATTAAAAAATTTAGTCAAACAGATTATAATATAGCTACAAATACGTATATAAAACAATTAAAAAATGTGGCAATGTCTGATAACCAAATTATATCTAAAGCAAGGGCAATATATACTAATTATAAGGCTAAAAAAGGCGGAAAAAATGTAGTGGATATTAAAACAGGTAAATCTATTTCATCTAAAAAACAATATGGCGGTTCTGTTAGAAAAGCACAGTATGACACATAAATTTTATCACAACAGATTCTGGGATTGGGTTCAGAAACAACACACTAAATTAGGAAATTGGCTATGGGCTAAACGATGGAGAAATTTCGAGAAATAATTAATGATGCCCTTTATCCGATGATAGATTTATTTTCTATACAAAGTGATGATTGGGGCATGCTTGTATTATATATAACAGCTCTTTATGCTATCATAATATTTTTTATATGGATACTGAAGCTATAAAAAGATTAATAAAAGATATTGCAACTATTAGAAGGAGTGGCAAGTTACCGGGACATACAGGTCCTCATGGTGCAAAGCCAAACAAGAGATAAATGATTATTAAAATGATTATAATACTATTATTATTAGGTATACTTACAGTTAGTACATTACAGCTGTGGCATCCCTTTGGTTTCGAAGGAATACACTATCCTTAAAGGAATACAATGCAACCTAAATAGTGATTAAATATAATACACAAGAAAAGGCTACGCCAGAAGATTCTATGCGTAAAGCTTATATAGATGGAAAATGGGTTTCTGTTAAACCAACAAGAGTTATAAAAGGTGGTAAAACAAGAGGACAAATAATGGGTGTAGTAAATGGAAAATATATACCATATAAAAAAGTAGGTCCTGTAAAAATACCGAAATAATTATGATAAATGTAGTTCCAGAAGATAGAAAAGATGATATCACTTATCTTGAAGAAATGTTACAAGAAGTAGCTAAATGCTTAGCAAATAAAGTCTATGCTGATTGGAAAAGAACAAATAAATTAATAAGCAGAGATATTGCTATGGTTGTTACACCAGTTGATATAGTAAGTTATTTTAAAACAATATTAAAAAAACGAACAGAAGGCACTATAGATGATTTAGAAAAAAAGTCTACAGAAGATTTTGATGAATTTATGAAGGATTTTAAAGATGACAAACAAGAGTAAAAAATACGGTAAGTCTAATTGTCAAGGACATTTGGTAAACAATGGTAAAAGAAAAAAAAGTAAAAAGAAGTTATCATTATACTCGTGAACACCAACTAGAACTCGAAGCTAGAAGAAAGATAAAGGAAGAAAAAAAGAAAGCCGAACAGGCAAAAAAGAAAGCTGATTCTGCAAAAGCAAAAGCAAAAAGAATTCAAGAAGCACTAACAGGTGCTATAGTAGAAAACAGATATGATGATACAGCGATTGTTAAAAAAATTATTGAAGGAAGACCAGTTGTCTTTCAGCCTAATAAAGGACCTCAAACTGATTTCTTGGCGAGCCCTGAAGAAGATGTCTTATATGGCGGGGCTGCTGGTGGGGGAAAAAGCTATGCGTTGCTTGCTGATTTACTCCGCTATGCTGATAATGGTAATCATCGTGCTCTTCTTCTTCGTAGGACTCTTGGGGAGCTTACTGAGTTAATAGACAAAAGTAAACAGTTTTACCCGAAAGCATTTCCGGGTGCTGTATTTAAAGAAGCAAAAAGTGTATGGCAATTCCCTAGTGGAGCCACAGCATTATTTTCGTATCTTGATAAAGATACAGATGTTACAAGATACCAAGGACAAGCGTTTTCTTGGATTGGAATTGATGAAATAACGCACTATCCAACACCTTATGTTTGGGAATATCTTCGTTCTCGTTTAAGAACAACAGATAAAACTATAATTCCCTATATGAGATGTACTGCAAATCCGGGTAGTGTCGGTGGTTGGTGGATTAAAAAAATGTATATTGATCCTTCACCACCTAATACAGCTTTTCCTGCAGTAGATATAGAAACAAAAACAGAATTAAAATATCCGGAAAATTTTCCAGATGAAGAAAAAGCAGGTAAACCATTATTTCACAGAAAGTTTATTCCTGCACGATTAACGGATAACCCGTTCTTAACAAGAGGTGGAGAGTATGAAGCTATGCTTATGTCTCTACCGGAAGTGGAGAAAAAACGACTACTCGAAGGTGATTGGGATGTTGCAGAAGGTGCAGCATTTAGAGAATTTGATAAGACTATCCATGTTGTAGATCCAATAGAATTACCTAGAGGGTGGAACAGATTTAGATCTGCAGATTATGGGTATTCATCACCATCATGTGTTTTATGGGGTGCAATTGACTGGGATGGCACTATATGGATATACCGAGAACTATATGTAAAAGGTCACACCGGTGAAGTATTAGCAAATGTAATTATACAACTAGAACAAAATGACCCAACAATATTACATGGTGTACTTGATTCTTCCTGTTGGAATAAGACAGGGACAGGTCCTAGTATAGCAGAAGCCTTATTAAAAAGTGGATTACGTTTTATACCTGCAGATAGAGATAGAATGGCAGGTAAACTAGCAATACATAAACGATTACAGCTTAACAGTCAGGGAGAACCACAACTAAAGATTTTTAAAACTTGTACTAATTTAATTCGCACTTTGCCTACTCTACCACTAGATAAAACTAATACTGAAGATATAGATACAAAGGCAGATGATCACGCATATGATGCACTTCGTTATATGTTAATGTTAAGACACCGAGGAGCAAGAGATTTTATTCAAGAGGCTAGACAAGCTAGAGAAAAGGATGAAAAAAATAACGCAATTGCAGATACAATGTTTGGATATTAAATATGGCAGAATTAGATGAACAGATGAAAGACTTAAATTTGGAAAGACCCTATGTACCAATAGGTGAAAATCCAAAAGATTATGGTTATACACCATCCGCCCCTGAAAAACAAACAGCAGGATCATTGTTCAAAGAAGAAATGGGCGAATTAGGTGAACAGTTTTTTGATTTTGATGAAAATAAACCGGGGATGGATATATATTGGCAAGATGAATATAAAAAAGAACATCCTGTATTAGCTGCATTAGGAAGAACTATGACGGGAATTCCAGATGTAGCTCTTAGAGCTCTTGGTTACGGTATATATGGATTACCAACTGCTGTAGCTTATGGACCAGCACATCAAGTTTTTAAGTATATAGAAAATACATCACCTAAAACATTTAAAATATTAGAAGAAGCAACTGGTAGTGGGGGTGCTACAAATATGGCAGAAAGATTTTCTAAAGAAAGTAAAGGGATGGCTGATTTTCTTGTACTTACATACGGAATAAATCCTACCGGAGCCTTTTATACAACTACAAGTAAAGCAACTGCTACAAAAAAAATAACAGATGCACAAAATCAAATAGCATTACAAAATAAAACAAAAGCTGTAACAGCTATGAATAAAATCAATCAACGTCTTGAAGCATCTAGACCTACTATATTTGCAATGAAAAAAGAAGGTAATATATTTGATAATGCACTAGTTAAATTAGACACAAAAAAACAAGTATTACGAAGTAAAAATTCCGAAGGATTTTATCCTAATGACGTTAAATTTTTAAATTTAGATAAATTATCAGAAAAAGAAAAACAGATAAAAATTGCATTAGGTGAACACTTATCACAGGGAGAAAAACGATATGTTACATTATGGAGAAAAGAAGAAGGCTTAACAAAAATACATACTCCTACAAAAGAATTTGATTTAGAAAATAAAGTAAGTACAGGAAAATTTTTAACCAGAAATAAAGCAGAAGAATCTAGATATTTTGAACTACCAGATGATGCTACTGCTGCAGCAACAGTAACAGCAGAACTAGGAACTGTAACTAAAGGTTTAATAAAAAGTAGAAGATTACGTCAACCAATAAATAAAGAACAATTTCATGCATTACTTAGAATCTGGGATAAATCTGAAGCAAATAGTATAACAAAAGGACATAAAAGATTAGCTGCACAACTCGATAATATTAAAGATGCAAAAATAGTAACTAGAAGTAGTAAATCTACTGATGGTTTATTAGCTGAAGGAAATGAATTTAGTGGATATACTAGTGTTAAAAAAATAATAAATACTAAAAATATAGAATCTTCTGATCCTACATCTTTACAAATAAGTCTATTAAAAGCTGGATCAAATAGTCCGGGAATCCCATTTAATCCTTATTATGCAAAAGAATATATGAAAAATACATATAGTCATAAATCAGTGCATAGAGGACAAATATCAGGAAAAAGAATAGCAGATGATAAATATGAAAATCTTGTAAGAAATGTAGATGAAATAAGTATTCATAACCCAGAAAGTACTCTTGCTGTTTTTAATTGGGGGGCTCACACAGAACAAGGTGTATATAAAGCAGCAGAAAATTTAGGTCTAGTAAAAGAAATGGTAGCACAAATTGTAAGACCGGGACAACCAGCTACAAAAATTTCACTAGGATTTTATAAAACACCACAGTGGAATATTTATCTTAATAAACATGTTCGTGGTAAAGAACCAAAACCTTTATTTTCAAATATAAAAGGTACAGTAGGACCCCAAAAAGAAAAAGGTAGTTTAAAAGGATTTAGATACAGAAAACCTCTTGAGATGGCAAAAATCGGAAAAACTGATGTTGAAATACAAGCTAGTATGAGACATCAACAACTTAGTACAACACAAGGCTATATAAAAAGATCACCAGAAAAAGCTGTAACAGATCCACAATTAAATTCTATAATAAAAAAAGCCTCAGTGTTAAGCAAGACAAATGAGTATGAGGCATTTAAAAAAATATTAATTGCACGTATAGCTTGGAGAACTGGTCTGCGACCTACTGAAATATTAGATATTCCAATAAAAGCATTTAAAGAAAATTATACAGTACTAGATCCAAGAGTATACAAACAAAGAGGAAAAGCAACAAGTATACCATTTGGTGCTGTCAAATTAAGTGAAAAGGAAACAAATCTTATTAAAGAATATTTAGTAGTTAAACATAATAAGTTTGGAGAACCAGCTGCTCAATCACATCCCTTTTTCTCTAAAAATAAAAATATTAATAAAGCAGAAACAAAACAAGATTGGCAAAATTTTGTAGCTGATATTCCTGAAATGCAAGTTTCTAAAATTGAAAGTAAAACTGCTTTGATTGAAAAAAGTAAAGACATAAAAAAAATACAAAAAGAAAGTTTAATTGAAAGAGATTACAAAGATAGTATAGCACGAGGAAAAATTAAAATTGAAGGAAAAGAAGAGATTGAAGGAGTAACAGGGAAAAGAAAATTAATTAAAGAACAAAAAGCAGAAAAAGTAGCTACAAAAATTGTAACACAAGATGATAAAAATTTAGAACGAGTGTTAGGTCAATTAGAACTATACGCCAAAGATAAAAAACTTACAGGTAAAATGCGAGAAATAACAGGACCATCTGGTAGAATATATAGAATTAATGTAGGTGCTGAAGTAGCACTTCCTTCACCAGCTAATCCAGAAATTCTTATAAAGTATCATGTATATGGTAAAGGACGCCCTGCCCCAAAACAAGTAAAACATAAAGGATTTTATGTAAGAGAATACGGTAGAGGGTATTTCTTTAGAAAAAGTTTAAAGTAGATTATTAACTTATTATTAACAATTGGAGGAAAATATGCCAAATCCACACGGAAAAAAGTATGTACTTCACAGACACAAATGGGGTGCATTAGGTCATCCTAGTGACTATGACTCTTCTTTATACAGAGAATCACTTGAATTCGGTAATTCTATCGATCAAGGTGCCCTTATCAAAGACGAAAGTAAATCAGGTAAAGGCGGATCAGTAGATCCATCTGTTATGAAAAAAGGCGGAGACAGTACATTAATTAAAGACTATTCAAAATAAGGAGAAATTATGGCTTCTGAAGGTGATAAACCTTCTCCAGAGATAGAAGAATCTACTGGAGTTATAGGATATATCAAAGAAAAATTTAATGAAGCTGAAGAAGGTAAACGTACAGATGAAAATCGCTGGACTAAAGCCTATAAAAATTATAGGGGAATATATGATAGTTCAACACAATTCAAAGATTCTGAACGTTCTCGTGTATTTGTAAAAGTAACTAAAACTAAAGTTTTAGCGGCTTATGGACAGATAACCGATATTTTGTTTGCAAATGGAAAAGTACCTATTTCAGTTGAGCATACACCTGTGCCTGAAGGTATAGCTGAATTTGCCCATTTAGATATGGCATCTCAAGAAATGCAAGCTATGCAACAACAACAACCGACTGAACAAAACCAAGATCCCTATGGTTATGAAGGGGATGGTAGAATATTAGAACCGGGAGCTACAGAAGCTACTTCTATGCAACTAGGTGGAACAGTATCACCTACTAAAGATAAATTTTTAGGAACTGCATCTGAATTTGCAATGTCTAAAAATATTAAACCCGGACCTGCAAAAATGGGTGAACCACAGATTGAACCTGCAGCAATAGCAGCAAGAGCTATGCAAAAATTAATTGATGATCAATTAGTAGAAACCAATGCAGTTACCCAATTAAGACACTCTATTTTTGAATGTTGTTTACTTGGAACAGGAATTTTAAAAGGTCCATTTAATCACAATAAAAAAATTCACAGCTATGAAACGAATATGTCTACCGGAGAAAAACAATATGCTCCTATATTTGAAAACCAACCTAAAATAGAAGCTGTATCTTGTTGGGATTTTTATCCTGATCCTTCAGCAATAGATATGAATGACTGCGAATATGTTATTGAACGACACAAACTTAATAGACAACAACTAAGAGATTTAAAATACAAACCATTTTTTAATTTAGAGACTATAAATGAATGTTTAGAACTGGGCTCTAATCTTCAAAAAAGAGGATTTGAAGACGATATTTATTCAAGTGATGACCCAACATATATAGAAAACAGATTTGAAGTATTAGAATATTGGGGAATACTTGATAAAAAATTTGCGAAAGAAATTAATTTAGAAATTCCACCAATGATGAGTGAACTTGAAGAATATCAAGTTAATATTTGGATTTGTGGAAATAAAGTAATACGAGCAGTAGTAAATCCATTTACTCCTGAAAAAATACCATATCAAGCATTTCCATATGAATTACATCCTTACCAGTTTTTTGGTATTGGAGTTCCAGAAAATATGGATGATGCACAGATGATTATGAATGGTCATATGAGAATGGCAATTGATAATCTAGGACTTGCTGGAAATATGGTATTTGATATTGATGAAACAATGTTAGTTCCGGGGCAATCTATGACAATACATCCGGGCAAAATATTCAGAAGACAATCAGGACAACCGGGTGCAGCAGTTGTAGGACTAAAATTTCCAAATACTGCAGGTGAAAACATACAAATGTATGATAAGGCAAGACAACTTGCTGACGAAGAAACAGGTATACCTAGTATTATACACGGACAAACAGGGGTTACAGGAACAGGTAGAACTGCAGCAGGACTAAGTATGTTATTAAGTTCTGCAGGATTAAGTATAAAAACAGTTATAAAAAATATTGATGATTATTTATTAAAACCACTAGGTGAATCATTTTTTTATTGGAATATGCAATTTAATTCTGATGCACCAGAAATAAAAGGAGATGTACAAGTAAAAGCAAAAGGAACTGCATCAGTGATGCAAAAAGAAGTGAGGACACAACGACTAACTACACTATTACAAACAACTGCGAATCCAATGCTAGCTCCATTTATTAAGATACCAAATCTTATAAAAGAATTAGCTATATCACAGGATATTGATCCTGAAAAATTAGTTAATGATCCAAATGAAGCTGCAATATTTGCAGATATATTGAGAGGATTATATGTACAACAAACACCAATCGAAGATGCTGCTGCCCTTGGTCAACAACCACCAAGCGTGGACGGCACTAGAAAACCACCTGTCGGAGCTAATCCAGAGGATGACTCAGCAGTTGGTGGTGGAAACATCGGAGTTGGAACTCCGAAGACTGCAGGGGAAGCTGGATTTACTGGCACGCCTCCTGAAGATGAAGGAAGCTTGCCTAGCAACAATGAGTAACAAGGATATAAAAGAAGGAGATGAATAAATGTATTATGGTAAAGGATTAAAAAAAGCACTACAAGGTGTACGAGCTATAAGAATTGGTGACTCATCAATCTACACCGATTTTGACGACAAAGAATCTCAAACACGTTTTTTAGAGGAACAAGAAGCTAAATTACAAGAAGTAGCATTATTAAATCAAAGTATTGATTTTAATCTACCGTTAACAGCCCCTTTGAAACCAGCTAATTTCTCAAAAACAGCTTATACCGGAAAAGAACAACAAATTGTAACAGGAATTGGGCATCGAGAAGAAGGTGAAAAGATGGAGATGCAATGGGTACCTGTAACATCAGCACGTCCATCTGATATGTTTGGTAAAGCAATTGGATTAGGAATGGATAGTGGTGTTATTAAAAAAGTACAACTAGGTGGAACAATAACTCAACATCCAGAAAAACAGGGTTTTGAAAGAGGAGTTACTTCAGCAGGATTTCCTACACAAGAACAAATGACAGGACTTGGTTTTAGACAAGGTCCTGCAAGTTATAAACCACAAAAATACCAAGAAGGTGTAACAGGTGAAGGTGTACAACAAGAAATACCACCACAGCAAAATGTAGAAGTACCACCACAACAACTTACAGAAGCACCACCACAATCTGCAACAGAACAACAAATGGGTAATATAGGAACTGCACAAAAAGCAGGTCTATCTATGCAACCAAAAGAAATTGCACAACCACAGGCACAACCTGAACAACAAGCAGCTGACGATGTAAAAATGAAAGTACCAGAAGGTAGCTTTGTTCTTAACTATAAAGCTGTTAATTTAGCCGGTGAAGATTACATACGAAAAATGGTAGAAGATGCTATGAAAATAGCTGCACGAAACGGTGTTAATATTGCAGTAACAAAAGGAACAAAAGGAAAAGAAGCAGTTGATATATTAATTAGTAATGGTGAATTTATTATACCACCAGAATTAGTAGGTATTATTGGTGAAAGACAACTAAAACTTATTAATGACAGAGGTATTGCTGCTATGAAAAAAGAAGAACAACTCGAACAGAGTATATATAAAGGAAAAGATTCAAAAGTTGGTCAATACGGAGGTGCAGAAACACCACCACCACCACAACAAGCATACGGAGGATTCATAGATATGAAAGAAGGATATGCCAGTGGGGGTAAAATTCCATTTGACCCTGAAGGGAAAGGGTACGATCACAACTTAGCTGAAAGAGTTGGTAATCCGGGAGGTCCTAGTCCTGTAGATTTTGCCGGTGATAAAACTAGAAGATTTAACCGTGCTATTGAACGACATGGAAGTAGTGCTGTTGGATTTGGACAATTAATTGAAAGTGGAGTAATATCAGAAAAAGATTTAAAAAAATATAATTTACCGCTTTATGGTTCAATATTATTAAAAGGAAGAAATCATCCTACTATTAATAAAGAATTAAATTCTATAAAAGGCAAATATAACTATAGGAAAGTTGATACACCAATTGGTTCACGTTATGTGGCATTTCCTATTAAAAGACAGAAAGTGCAATAGCACAAAAGAATTCCGAGTAATCGGGATATTGGTCATAGGCTACTCGATGTTTGTTTACGACCCCTATTATTATTATTATTAACCACAAAGGGCTACTCAGAGCAATCTGACCCCACTTGAATGGAGACCGAAATGGCAAAAACTGACGAAGAGACTGTACAGTCTCAAGACACTTCAGCGAAAGCTGAAACTACTCAAACTGAGGAGGTACAAGGAGAAGAGGTAGAACAAGAACCTACCCCATATAAAAATACGTATCATAAAGAGTTGGACAAGGACGACCCAGAACCGGAAGTGAAAACTGAAGAGGAGGAACAATCCGAGCAATCTTTTTTGAGCAACAAACCAAAGCCTGTCGAACATGACTTTAAAAAGCGTTATGATGATTTAAAAACTCACTATGACAATAAGTTAAATTCATGGAAACAGGAAAAAGAAACTTTAGAAGCACAGGCAAAAGCTACACAAGCTGAACCTGCAAATTTAAAATCTTCTGAAGAACTTGATAACTTTAAGGATGAATATCCGGATGTGTATGGTGTTGTTGAAACTGTTGCTAAAAAACAAGCCGATTCCAGAGTATCTAAATTGGAATCTGAAATACAAGGCTTGAAACAAAAGGAACAGGACTTAGTACGTGACGGTGCCCAAACAGAACTATTATCAGTTCATCCTGACTTCTTAGATATTAAGGATACAGATGAATTCAATGCATGGTTGAGTGATCAGCCTACAAGCATATCTGATGGTATTACTAAAAACGGTACTGACGCAAAATGGGCAGTTCGAGTTTTAGACCTGTATAAATCAGACACAGGAAACGCTAGTACTACTTCCAAGCCTGATTTGAAATCTGCAGCACAAGCTGTTACAAAAACCAAACCGGTTCAGTATTCAGCAAAGGCAGGTAACAAGAAGACGTGGAAACAGTCTGAAATACGCAAACTCAAACCCGGTGAGTTCGAAATTCTTGAAAAAGAAATAGATCTTGCTGCAAAAGAGGGACGTGTATCTGCAGACTAGTACATTATTTTTTATTAACTTTCTAACTAGGAGGTAATTATGACAGTCGCAATAGCTTCCGGTTACCAAAATTTAGGTAACGGAAATTTTGTACCAACTATTTACTCTCAGAAAGTTCTTAAATTCTTCAGACGTGCATCAGTGGTTGAAGATATTACCAATACTGATTACACTGGGGAAATTGAGAATTATGGAGACACAGTAAATATCATAACAGAGCCTACTGTTACAGTTAGTTCATACTACAGAGGTAGTGTTGTAAATGCTCAAACATTAACTGACGCACAATCTACTTTAACTGTCGATCAAGCTTTTGCATTTTCTTTTAAAGTTGACGACATTGAAGAAAGACATAGTCACTTAAATTGGGAAAGCATTGCAACATCTTCAGGTGCTTACGCACTGAAGAAGAAATATGATGCAAACGTTCTTGCAGCAATGATTTCTGCTTCTACGAAGGACACAAGTAACTTAGGTATATCAGGAACAGCAATATCCAGCATGACTACAGGAGATGCGGTTTCTGACAAAATGAGTGTCTTGTCTAAATTATTAGACGAAGGAGATGTTCCAGCCGAAAACCGTTGGCTTGTTGCATCACCTACTTTTTATGAGATTCTTGGTAAATCTGCATCTAAATTAATGGATCAATCCATTGTAGATTCAAGCAAAGAATCACCTTTACGTAACGGAAAAATCGTGCAAGCACCAATCAGAGGATTTTCAGTATATAAAACTAATGTATTTGCAAAAGCAGGTACAAGTGGTACTGATACTTCAGAACCATCAGGTTCTTCTGCTGATTACTACTTTCTTGGAGGACACATGTCTTCTACAGCAACTGCTTCACATATCGCAAAAACTGAAGTTGTTCGTGATACTGAAAGTTTTGCAGATATCGTGAGAGGCTTACACGTATTTGGACGTAAAGTTCTTAGAGCTGCCGCAGTTTATAGCGGTGTTTTAAGACACGCTTAATTTATAGGAGAATAAATATATGGCTACACATACAAAAACCGGTGATGCCGGTACCGTAGGTCACCCTTCTATAAAAAGGGTACCTTACTTGGTTGAAAATACAGTTGACTTTTCACCTTCAGACGTACGACCAGCAGCAAATGATCTTGTGCAATTCTTAAACATCCCAGTTGAAACTTGTGTTTTAGCAGC
>VTLG01014654.1_pt1 | contig 33735 bp, 34 predicted proteins | sample 4694571 | NCBI WGS metagenome assembly VTLG01 (sample SAMN12604809, study PRJNA352737) | marine metagenome | biome: ENVO:00000447; feature: ENVO:00000209|ENVO:00000569|ENVO:01000036; material: ENVO:00002151; isolation source: viral sequences binned using virsorter ...
CAGATCGGTTAGCCTCTAAGTATAATTTGGTTTACCATCCGTATTTATTATTTGACCTTCCTAACTATGTGGAGTCTCCAGATGAGCAGGACTAAAGATGTAGATAAAGAAAAGTTAAGGCTCGACTACCTCTTTGACCAGGGGGTTAATTTTGTAGATAGAGTCATCCAGATTAACGAAGAAATAGATGACCATAGTTTTGCATTTATAGACGCTGCTCTTTGTGAACTAGAAAGAGCTAGTAAGAAAACTATAACCATTAGAATAAACTCTCCAGGAGGTTCAGTCTATGACGCTCTAGCTATGATCGGAAGACTTAACTCTTCTAGCTGTAGAATAGTCACAGAAGCTTACGGTCACGTTATGAGTGCAGCCACTCTATTATTAGCAGCAGGTAAAAAACGTAGAATGTCTAAATACTGTGTGTTTATGGCACACCAAATGTCTTACTACATAGGAGGGTCTCATGCTGAAACGAAAGAGGAAGTAGATCAAGTTGAGAAACAGGAACGCCAATGGTGCTCCTGGATGGCAGAGTTAAGTAACAAGGATGCTGAATTTTGGTACGATAGGACCTACAAGAAAAACTTTTACTTGACTCCAGATGAATGCTTAGAGTATGGAGTTATAGATGAAATCTTTTAAAAATCGCAGTCATGAAGTAGCTTGCAATATGATGGAAATTAGTATAGAATTAATAGATGAAGTGTTCAAAAAAGTAGATAAACTTGCAGACGCTAATTCTCATAGAGAACGTAATGGTTTAAAGCTAATAGACTCAGGACATTTTAGATGGGATATCAGGCAGCTTAAGATTAACACAAAGAACAAACTTCAATCAATTAAGAATTTACTAGAAGAGTATGGAGATGACGCAAAACTCGTCACTCACAAACCGGAGGAAGAAGAGGAATGAAAAAACTATTGACCTTAGCTATTTTAGGGGGGCTATTTTTAGGCACCTTTTTATCAATCGAAAGAAAAGAAGTCTTAGAGAATAAATACGATGTTTCTATCGGAGCCATTAATGGTTACAGTATAGACTCTACACTAAAAGACTTTAAAAGCGCAGCAAGAGTAAACGGAAAAGACAAAGTTATCGACATGGTTATTAATTCAGGTGGGGGTTCAGTTCACATCGGATTAGAAATGATTGAAGAAATGAAATACCTTAAAAGCTTAGGCTATAAGTTTAATTGTTTTGTTCGTAACGCTTACTCTATGGGGTTTGTTATTTTGCAATATTGTGACCATAGGATAGGAAGTTCTAATTCAACCTATATGCACCATTTGGTACAAGTAGGCTATGGCAGACCTGCTAGAACAGAAAATAATAAAAAGTTATTTAAAGCACTTGACTTTTTTGACAATCTAGTGTTAGATGAAATATCAAAAAGAATGGGTGTAGACCCCAAGAAGTTTTTTGAAATCTATAAAGACGATAAATGGTGGGATGCTAAACAAGCCCTTAAGTCTAATATTATAGACGAGATAAGACCATTTACTTTAGTTGTAAAAAAAGTAAAATATAAATTCGTACCCTTTTGGAGGAGATTTTAATGAAGTATAATATAGACGCAATCAGATGTTACCAGTCGGTAATGTTTGACAAACGGCAAGAAACATTTTTTGCTACAAGACAGATTAATCATAAGAGACCTATAGAAATAGAGATAGTAGAAGGGATTAACATGGTTTCTATCAAAAACGATAATGACCACATACTTATCCCTTTAACTAACGTATCCTGTGTTTATCTAAAATCTCCTATTAAATTGGAACAAGAAAGAAAGGATAAGGAAGAGAGAGAAAAACAACCTACTTCTACTATTATAAAAAGACCTAGAACTAAACAAACAGCCTATAGGGGATAACATGAGTAGCAAAAAAGCAAAAAAAGCAAGAAAAGAAGCAAAAGAAAACGAATCAGACGAAGAAAGGTTAAAGCGTTTAGCTAAGGCTACAAATTTTAATTTAATGAAACCTTTTGGTCCATTCTTCGGCATGTTTGATATGCCCGATGAAATAGTACAAGTTTTGATAAAAAAGTCTGATGAAATTTTAGAGGATAGAAATAGAATAGACTGGGGTAAAAACCTTGTAGGTCAAATAGCCGAGGAGCCTTTTATTTCTAATAAAGACTTAGACGAGATTGGAGTCCTGAAGTATCTAGAGGGTATGTTACACAATTATGTGTGGAACTCCCTTAAAGCAGACGGTGTTGAAGTAGAATTTCTAGAATGTAGTCTAGACCACGCATGGATTGTTAGTCAATATGAAGGAGAATACAACCCTGTTCACTTTCACACTTACTGTGACCTCTCATCTGTTTTGTATTTAAAAATACCCCCACTTGATGAAAGAGCTAAAAACAAAGAATTACCAGAATATAAATACTCTAGAGATGGTATGATTGAGTTTATCTACAAAACAGCTTGTCCTACTGGGTTAGAAAAAGGTTCTTTGTCTTTTACTCCTGAACCAGGAAAGTTAGTAATTTTTCCATCTAACTTACTGCATACAGTTTACCCATTTAAAGGTTCAGGTGAACGAAGGTCTATAGCCTTTAACTCTCATTGGCAAGCTAAGCTTAAGAATGGAAAATTATTTGATAAGTCTTTTAGAATGAAGTCAGATCAATCTGATCCAAGGTATAAGGAATCGTTAAAATCAAAAAGTAAGGAATCTGGATTTGCAAAACGTAAACAGGGAAGCCTTGATAGCGGAGCTTCAGAAAAGGAAAACAAAATCTGAAAAACCTAAGTTTTTATTTAATGAATTTTGTTTTAAGAAACAAGTTGATTTTTTTCGTGGCTCAGGTTCCAGGTTTAGAAATGCTGTATGTTCTCGTAGAGCAGGTAAGACAGTCGGTATAGCTGCTGACATGATTGATTCTGCTCTTAAGAATAATGAAGTCAATTTGCTTTATATTACTATAACACAGCAACAAGCTAGAGCTATTATCTGGTCTGACTTAGTCAAAATTATAGAAGAATATGAGCTAGAGTGCAAAATGGACAATGTTAGATTAACTATAGCATTTCCTAACAAGTCTAAGATTTACATAGCAGGAGCTAAAGATAGGACAGAAATAGAAAAATTTAGAGGTTGGAAACTAATGAAGTGCTACATAGATGAGTGCCAATCGTTTAGATCCTACCTAAAAGAGTTGATAAATGATATTATAATACCTGCCCTAAGGGACAAAAGAGGACAACTATACTTAACAGGAACTCCAGGTCCAGTTAAAGCAGGGATTTTTTATGAGTACTCTCAGTCAAAAAACTGGAAAGCACACCATTGGACTGCATTTGATAACCCCTACATGCACTCTCCTCCTAAGTTAAACCTAGAGGAGATACTAACAGAAGAAAGAGTAATAAGAGGGATTGACGAATCAGACCCATCTTATATAAGAGAAACATTTGGAAAATGGGTGGAGGATAAAGATGCCCTTGTATTTAAATTCAGCAAAGCGAGAAACATCTTTACTGAACTCCCTACTGAAGGGGAGTGGCACTATATTATTGGTATTGATATTGGCTACAACGACTCTGATGCTATCGCTGTTATCGGTTACAATACGTACCATAAAAGAGTCTACTTGGTGGACGAACATGTCAAAAACAAACAAAATATCAGTCAATTAGTGGCTGCTATAAACGAATACAAGGACTTATATAATCCTATCAGGATGGTCATGGACGCAGGAGCTTTAGGTAAAAAGATTCAAGAGGAGCTTCGAATGAGGCATGGTCTTAATATAGAAGCTGCTGAAAAAACTAGGAAAGTAGAATTTATTGAGTTGTTAAATGACGATCTTAGAACTGAAAAATTTAAAGCCTTCAAGAGTTCTCTATTTGAAGAGGATTGCATGTTGGTCCAATGGGACAAAGACTCGAAAATTCGTAATCCAGAAAAACCAAAGATTTCAGACACTTATCACTCTGACATCTGTGATGCTGTGCTGTATGCTTGGAGGGAATGCCGTCATTATTTATCTGAAAAGCCAAAAGAACAGCCGGAACAAGGAACAGACGCCTATATGAAAGAGTTAGAGACAAAAGAAGCTGAAGAATGTGAAGAACGTAAAAAAGACCCATATGCGTTTGAATTGGAAAAGTTATATGAAGAGGACATGGATGAGCTAGCTAATATAATAGATGAACAATAAGAGGTAAGCATGTTAGAAAACATAGAGGATATAAAGTTATTTATTGAATGGTGTAAGGAAAATAAAGTAAAATCCTTTAAATTCAATAATATTCAGTTCGAGTTATCTGAGTTAAGTTTTGTTGAGAGTGTAGAAGGTTACGCAGACAAACTTCAAACCGCAGTGGATGAATCAAAATTTGAAAAACAACAACAGGACCAAGAGGATGAGGAACTTCTTTTTTGGTCTTCAGGTAGATAGGGCTTTATATGTACGAAGAAATTAATGGAAATCGGTGGTGGACCGCTACAAAAAACGACCTATATCAAGAGTTATTTGCCTTTGTTTCTGCCCTTCAAAGTAGGCAAGCATATAGAACAGCAGATAATCTTAAGTATGCAAAATTATATGGAAATTATGATTTAAGTGGTTTAGACCTAGTAAATTATTCTAGAGTTGAAACCTCTTATAATACTGTAAATAGAGTTACTTTAAACATAATACAATCTATGATTGATACAGTAGTATCAAAAATTACCAAAAACAAACCTAAAGCTACATTTTTGACTTCAGGGGGTGATTTCAGTCTTCAGTCTAAAGCACAAAAATTAACAAAATTTGTTGAAGGTATTTTTGCATACTCAGAGTTTTATGACAAAGCTTCACTAGCTTTTACAGACGCTTGTATTTTTGGTACAGGTTGTCTTAAAGTTTATGTAGAAAAAGGGCAGATAAAAGTAGAAAAAGTATTTATAGAAGAAATAAAGGTAGATGACATAGAATGTTACTATGCAAAACCTAGGCAAATGCACCAAGAAAAATACATTCACAAAGATGTTCTTAAACAGATGTTTCCTGCTAAAGCTAAAGAAATAGAAGTAGCTAGTAGTATAGATTCTACCGGACAAGATAGTTACATGGGTGATTTGAAAGAAATGGTAAAAGTCGTAGAGTCTTGGCATTTATCCTCTGGTTCTAAAGCAAAAGATGGAAAACATTCTATTTGCGTATCTAATGCTACTTTATTTGAAGAAAATTATTATAAAGAGTATTTTCCATTTGTATTTTTTAGATGGAACGTAAGACCTGTAGGATTTTTTGGTCAAGGTTTGGCTGAACAACTACAAGGTTTACAACTTGAGATAAACAAAACTCTAAGAACAATACAAGTTTCAATGCACCTTGTATCTGTTCCTAAGCTTCTCGTTGAGGCGAGTTCTAAAATTGTTTCTTCTCATTTAAACAACAGAATTGGTGGAGTTATTAAGTATGCAGGAACTCCTCCTAGCTATGCTCCTCTTGGTGGTATTCCTCCTGAATTATTTTCTCACGTAGATAGATTATATTCTAGAGCTTACGAAATTGCAGGAGTATCTCAACTTTCAGCTCAATCTATTAAACCTGCTGGGTTAGATTCTGGTAAAGCTTTAAGAACCTTTAATGACTTAGAAACTGAAAGGTTTATGTCAGTAGCTAAAAGATACGAAAAAGCTTTTATGGACGCTGCTGAAATTATGATAGACATGGCTAAAGACATTTATGAAAAGAACGAAGACTTTGGAGTTAAAACAACTGATAATAAGTTTGTAGAAACTATAAAGTGGAAAGACGTAAACATGGATGCAGACAAGTATATGATGCAAATATTCCCAACGTCTGCCCTGTCTAGCACTCCAGCGGCTAGATTAGCCGATGTTCAAGACATGTTAACAGCAGGATTTATAGGAAAAGAACAAGCTATTAGCTTATTAGATTTTCCTGACCTAGAGTCTGAAATGGACCTTTTGACTTCAGATAATAAAAATCTTGAAAAACTTATAGAAACAATGGTCCATGAGGGTAAGTATTTTCCACCTGAACCGTACCAAAACCTTGAAAATGCCATAAGAAAGGTACAACAAGCGTATCTAATGTATCGTATGAGAAATGCGCCTGAAGACCGTCTTGAACTACTGCGTCAATATATGGAGGATTGCCAAGCTCTATTAATGAAGTCTAACATGCCAGAGCAAACCCCTGAACAACTATCTGAAAAACTAGCTATGATGGGACAAGATGCAATGGCGGAGCAAGTTAAAGACGAAACTCCTCCACCAAACATGGTATTACCAGAGGAGCAAATGCCTCCAATGCCAGAGGAAGAAATAGTAGAAGAACAAGTACAAGAAGAAGAAATAGTAGACGAATAATAATAAGAAAACAATAGTAGACCAATGGTCGGGTTTAACCCAACAAGTAAGGAGATTTTTATGTCAGAGAACCATGCAGAATTAAACGATGTAGTAGTAAACCAAACTGAAGGAGCAGAAAACTATGACTCTTCAGTTCAATATGATGACTCAGATTATGCCGCAAACAGCTATGATGAGGCTCCTTCAGGAGAAGAAGAAGGTTCTAGTCAGGATAAGTTTGCTTCAAAATTTGCTGCACTAAGCAGAAAAGAGAAGGCTTTAAGAGATAAAGAAGCTGATTATCAATCAAAATTTGAAGACATGGAAAGAAGGTTAGCAGAGTACGAAGCTAAAGGTCAAGAGCCAGAAGTAGATTGGGAGCAATTATTAAGAAGAGACCCTCTTAAAGCTTTAGAGGAAGTAGGTTTAGGCTACGATAAGTTAACTGAATTAGCCTTAAACGATGGAAAACTCACACCCGATATGCAATTAGCGGCTATGAGAGAAGAAATTGAAAGTGACTATAGAAGAAAATTTGAGGAGTTAGAAGGTAGATTAACAGAGAAAGAGCAAGCTGAACAAGAAGCTTACTATGATTCTGTCCAAGAAAATTTTCACAACGAGATAAATAATTTTGTAGAGCAAAACCAAGACAAGTATGAATTAATAGAAGCCAGTCAAGCAAACACATTAGTTTTTGACGTAATAGAAGAACATTATAATGAAACTGGTAGAGTATTAGACATAGGAGAAGCTGCCGATGCAGTGGAAAGTTATTTAGAAGAAGAAGCTGGAAAGTTAATGAAGCTCAAAAAAATAAGTTCAAGGTTAGGGATTAACCCACAAGAGTTAGAAGAATTAGAGCAAGTTACGTTGTCCAACGACCACTCCGCACAAGTGCAATATGATGGTGCTAGTAGACTGTTATCAGAAGAAGAAAGTAAGGCTCGTGCAGCCAAAATGTTACAATGGGATAATTAATAACTAAGCTTAAACTTAAGGAGTTTTAAAATGGCTTTAAACATGACAACTTTTGCTGCGGCTCTAAAGCAGCATTATACAAATGAAAGAGTTGAAAACATGGTCTACAAGGATAATCCATTTCTTGCCATGATTTCAAAATATGAACAATTCGGTGGTGAAAACCTGAAGCTTCCTATCAAGTATGGGATTCCTCAAGGTCGTTCAGCTACCTTTTCCGATGCTCAAGCTAATAAGACTAACACTCAGCTTAAAGCATTTTTACTTACCAGAGTATCTGATTATTCTCTAGCTTCTATCGCTAATGAAACTATTGAAGCTTCTAAAGGTAATGCGAATGCATTCATGGAAGCTGCTACTGTTGAAATTGATGGTGCTATTGAATCTGCTACTCGGTCTCTAGCTATTGGTCTTTTTGGAGATGGTGGTGGTTCTATTGGTCAACTTTTAGCTGACCCTGCTACAGGTACTACTTTTACTCTTAAAGAAACAGAAGACGTTACTAACTTTGAAGTTGGTATGCAAGTCGCTGCTTATACTGCTGCTACTGGTGGTACTGTAAGGTCTGGTGGTGCTAGAACTATTGACGCTGTTAACAGAGACACTGGTGTTATCACAGTTTCCACAGCTATAGACGCTGCTTGGGCAATTAATGACTTTATCGTTCCTGAAGGGGATTACGATCTTAAAATTAAAGGTCTTAATGCTTGGGTTCCTTCTAGTGCTCCTGGTTCTACTGATTCTTTCTTTGGTGTTAATAGAAGTTCAGACGCTACTCGTTTAGGTGGTATTCGTTTTGATGCTTCTTCACTTCCACTAGAAGAAGGTCTAATCGGTGCTGCTGCTAGAGTTGCTAGAGAAGGTGGAAAGCCTGATGTTTGTTTCGTTAACTACTCAGCATTTGCTGATTTAGAAAAAGCTTTAGGTTCTAAAGTTTCTTACGTTGATGAAAAAGTAAACCCTGAAGTTGGTTTTAGAGGTATTTTAATTCACGGACCTAGAGGACCTATTAAAATAATACCTGATCAAAACTGTCCTCCAAATGTAGCTTTCATGCTTCAAATGGATGTTTGGAAACTTTACTCTCTTGGTAAAGCTCCAAAGATTTTAGACTCAGACGGTCTTAAGTTCCTAAGAGATTCTACTGCTGACTCTGTTGAAGTTAGAGTTGGTTACTACGCTCAGTTAGGGTGTAGAGGTCCTGGGTACAATGTTAGGGTTGCATTAGCATAATTTAAATAATGGGGAAGCCTTTCGGGGCTTCTCTTTTTTTTCGCAGCGTGGTCACATCCACTCTGACTAAAGGAGAAAAAAATGGCAAACAGAAGTTTTCAAAGGCTACAAGCCTTAGACAAAGAAATAAAAATAATTCATGGTCAGTTCGCTGTAGGTACTACTGGTGCTCCTACTCTTTCTGAATCAAAAAGTGTTGGTGTTCAAAGTGTTACCAGAAATAGTGCTGGAGACTACTCAATAATTCTTGGTGTTCCAAGTGGTAAGGTTGATAAGTACAGTCACTTCTTTGGTGGATACTTTGACATTCAAAAATCAACTGCTCTAGGTGGAACTACAGGTGGTATGTCTTTTCAATTAAAAGGTGCTCCAACTGTTTCTACTGATGGTACAGTTAATTTTATCGCTCTTGATAAAGATGGTGCTGCTGCTGAAGTTGGAAATGGTGAAACAATTCATTTTATGTTTGTTCTTAAAAACTCTGCCCTTCCAGGTGTAGGTGTATAAGGAGTAAATCATGATTATGATGGGTCCTAAAAAAGACAAAGCAGGTATGATTGTCTCCATAATGGAAAAGTTTAAAAAACCTAGTCGTTATGAAGACGGTAAAAAATCTAATGAAGACTTGATGGAAAAAGGTGGACACGACTCCGCCTACGAACACTACAAGCCAGAAGTAGACGCTATCTTTGAAGCTCTTGGAGAGTCTGATAAAGAAAAGTTTTCTAAGGCTCTAAAAGGATTTATAGTGAAGTGTGTTTCTAAAAACGAAGAAAAAGAAGACAAATACTAGGGGAGCTTCGGCTCTCCTTTTTTTGGGGGTTGTATGGCTAATGTAACTATCGCAACTCTTATGTCTAGGTCTAGGCAAAGAGCCGATATGGAAAATAACAACTTTGTGCAAGACTCAGAGTTGGTTAATTATATAAATTCAGGTATTGCAGAGTTACATGACATACTAATTCAGGAGTATGGACAGGATTACTACGTTTCTTATAAAGACTTTAACACGACTGCTGATAAAGATACGTATCCTATAAATGATTCTACTTCTACTGAAAATATAAACATTTCAAATTTTTATAAATTACGTGGAATAGATGCTAAGATAAACGGAAATGATTGGTTTACTCTACAACCTTTTAATTTTAATGAAAGAAACTTATTTCAAAATTGGGGTTCTTGGAGTCTTTTAGGTTTAACTAATGTTAGGTACAGAATGGTAGGAAGTAACATTGTGTTTACTCCTATGCCAGATAGTGCTACAGCAGTTAAAATTTGGTACATTCCAACGGCTGCTCAGTTTACGTCTAGTACAGACACTGACACAAAGTGGGATGATATAAACGGATACTCTGAATATGTAATTGTATTTGCAGCTATTCGTATGATGCAAAAAGAAGAAAGTGATGTTCAAATCTTGTTAGCTCAACAAGGTGATTTAAGAAAAAGAATTACAGACGCAGCAGCAAATAGAGATGCTGATAATCCATTAACAGTAACTGATATTTATATGTCTAATAATAGGTTTTGGTACACTAGGAGTACAAGTTGACAAAAAAGACATATAGAAAACTTTATGTTAATCCTCAAGACCCAATGGCTGGAGTTTTAAACTCAGTTCAAGACCATATTGCACAGAGTATAACTCCTTTAGCTGAGTCTGAAATAGTTGATGGAAACCTTATAAAAGAAATAGACTTAACAACTGGTGCAGATAATTTAATAGAGCACAAACTAGGTAGAGAGCCGCTAGGTTGGATAGTAGTTAGAAAGTTTGCGGCTGTAGACATTTATGAGTCCTTAACAGACTCAAGTGGTAGTTCTTATGATAGAAAGAAATTTATTAATTTTCAAGTAGGAACAAATATGACAGACGTTCACTTTTGGATATTCTAGGATAAATTATGGCTTTAACATCTACAACAACTTATATGAGCTTAGTTCTCCCAACTCCAGGAGAACAGCTAGGTCCTACGTGGGCTAACAATATTAATACTGCCTTAACTGCAATTGATGAACACGACCACAGTTCAGGAAAAGGCGCAAAAATTGGAGTAGCTGGTATAACAATAGACGGTAACTTAGATTTTAAACCTGGGACTACAGCTTACCCAGTTATAAATCCTAGCTATCTTTCTCTTACAAATCAAACAACTGCTTATGCTGCGTCTAATGCTCTTAGATTGTATTCAGCTACAGCAAATGGAGAATTATACTGGAACGATAACGATGGAAATCAAGTAGCAATTACTGCTGGTGGAGTTATAAATGCTTCAGGGGTTCAAGCTAACAGGTATGCTTTTAACACTACTCCTTTTTCAGGAGCAGGACCACACACTGTAACAGAATCTGATGGTTTTGCTGTTTATATGATAGACACTTCTACTGCTGCTTCTGTTGTTACACTACCCGACGTAGGAAGTACCCCAGGTAGATTTTTTATAGTTAAGGATATTTCAGGTGATGCTGCTACATATAACATAACTGTTAATGTTAAAACTTCAGCTTCAGAAACAATAGACGACGATGGAAGCACTTCTTATATAATAGCGTCTAATCATGGCTCAGCAACATTTATTAGTAGAGGAAATTCATCTAACTGGTATGTAGTCTAGGAGTAGGCATGGCTTTAAATAAACAAAATGTGCCTTTTTCCTTAAACCAAGGCATAAACACTAAGGTAGACCCTAAACAATTACCTTTTGGTTCTTTTAGTCGTCTTGAAAATGTAGTGTTTGATAAAGAGGATGAATTAAATAAAAGAAACGGTTATGATGAACTGGGAAATATTGGTGTAGGAAACACAGCTTTACAACCGTTAATAGGTATTTCAAAATTTAGAAACCAACCTATATGGATATCAAAAGACCAAGTTTATTCGTATGCTCAAAGTAGTAATGTTTGGAATAGTGAAGGAAGTTATGATGCTGTAGTTCCTGAGTCTAATAGAGTAGTAAGAAACGGTAAAGAACAAGAAGACTTAAAGTGTGCTTATTTAGACGGTTATCAAATTTTTACTTATGTAGAAGCAGGAGCTATGAAAATTTCAGTATTAGATGAAAATACTGAAAATTACATACTTTATAATCAAACTGTACCAGACGTACCTTCTGGAACTAACACTGTAGATAAGTTAAATGTAGCAACATTTCAAAGAAGCGTATGGCTTTCTTTTGTAGAAACTAATTCTGGTGGAACTGCTGCTACTCTATATTATAAAGAATTTGATTTATTAGGACATATAACAGACGGTTTAGAAATTGATAGTGGAACAGACGCAGCTCCTTCTGGAGGAAAAGCTTTTGGTGCTTCTCAAAGTGTTTCTACTGTAGAAATATCCTCAGGAAGTGGATTATACGACATTCTTGTAGTAGACAATACGTTAATGTTTGCTTATCATGATGACACAGCAAATGAATTAAAGTTTAAGTATGTAGCTAAAACAAGAGCTTTATCAGCAGCTATAGATCCTTTTAGTACAGCCGTAGTTTGTGCTAATGCCATAGACCTAAACGTTACTCCACTTAATACTATATCAGTTTGTGCTGTAGACAATAATAATTTAGTTAAGTTTGGTGTAATATCCAATACTGCTAGTGCGATTAGAGACGTAGCTACAGTAGAAGACGTATCTAGTACAGGTACAGCAACAAACGCAGTAGGAAGTACAAATGTTACTTCTGCTACAACAGACGGTCTTAGTGTAGACATTTTTTATCAAGTTAATGAAACAAACCCATACTTATTTACTATTAGCACAGGAACAAGTGCAGCTAGTACAGTAGCAACAGACCGCTATACTTGGAACATGTCTTATATTAGAAAAAAAACTTATAGTTTAGCTACTTCTACTTTTAGTGCAGCGACAGACATAGCAAGAGGTGTTGGACTAGCTTCAAAAGGTTTTACTCAGGATATTAATAATTATATAAATGTTATAAGAGAATCTTTTTTACATGCAACATATTATACTATGAAATCCGACGGCTCTGTTCAAGCTAAAATTAGTCAAGGAGCTGGTGGTCCGTTGTTAAATACAACTAGAAAAAGAGCCGATGATAGTACAGGCTTTTACAATCACAGTAGCACTAACACTAATGCAGTTTACACAATAGCAGCTTTAGGTAGAGTTCCAGAAATAGACAGTGAAAAATTTTTATTTGTAAATAGTATTCAAGGAAAACTTTTAAGTGGTGCAGGAGGTACTACTTCATATTATTCTTTATATGGAGTAAACGCTACTGTTCTTAATTTTAGTAATGCAGTAGCTAGTCAAACAGCCGAGCTAGGAGATAATTTACACTTTGGTGGAGGACAACTAAAAGCCTATGATGGAAATGTTCTTGTAGAAGAAAGTTTTAATTTTCCACCTAACACTTTAACAAAAGTAGATTCTACTGCTTCTACAGCAGGTAGTCCTGCGTTTCCTAAACACGGTTCAATCACTAACACTTGGTTGTGGAAAGCTATTTATTCTTGGACAGACGCCCAAGGTAATGTTCATAGGTCAGGTGTTTCTGACCAACTTGAACTTAGTATAGCTTCTACAGCAACAGGAACAGGGTTAGATTATGTAGATGTAAAAATACCTCCTATAGATTTAACACAAAAAACTAACGTTTACTTAGAGTTATATAGAACAGCCGCAGGTGGAACTATTTTTTATAGAGTAAATGCAGATAGTTATAATACTTCTACAGCAGCAGGAGAAGGTTTAAGGCAGACGTTTTTACCCATTGAAAACTCTAGTAGTGCAGACATGGTAGTGTTTAGAGACAATTCAAAAGACGATGACATTACAGCTAATGAAGTAATTTATACAACTGGAGGTATTTTAGAAAATACAAGTCCTCCATCTAATGCAATTGTAGGAGAATATAAAAACCGATTATTTTTAGCAGGATTAGAAAACAAATTAGAAATAAGATACTCAAAACTTTTAAACGAAAAAGTAGGAGTAGAATTTAACGACACTTTATTTATCCTTGTACCTCAAGTTGGAGGAGACATAATAGCTCTAAAAGGAATGGATGATAAATTAATTATATTTAAGAAAAACTCTATTTATTTTTTAGCAGGTGATGGACCTAACAATTTAGGTCAACAAGATACATTTAGTCAACCACAACTTATCTCTTCCGATGTTGGTTGCGAAAACAAAAATAGTATAGTATTATCTCCACAAGGATTGTTTTTTAAATCTAATAAAGGTATCTTTAGACTTTCTAGGTCATTAGGGTTATCTTACATAGGTGCTCCTATAGAAGACTTTAATCACTTAGTTATAACTAAAGGTGATTTATTGGCTAAGAAAAACGAAATAAGATTTTTGACAGATGGAGAATGTTTAGTTTATAATTATTATAGAGGTTTTTGGACTACATTTACTAATCATAAGGGAGAAGGCTCAGTAGTTATAGATGATGATTATTACTACGTTAAGTCCGACCCTGCTGGTAATAAGTTGTTTAAACAAAGTTATACCAACTATGATGATGGTGGTGCTCCTATAAACATGGCACTAGAGACAGGGTGGATGAACCCTATAGCTGCTCAAAGTGCTATTCGAGTTTATAGAATGATGATTTTAGGAGATTATTTCACTCCTCATAGAATTAAGGTAAGTGTGTGTTATGATTACGATGATACCTACGTAGACACATCTATTATAGACGTTGCAAGTTATACTGAAATTTATGCTTATGGAGACCCAGGAGTTAAAACAGATTCTACAGGTGGGATAGATAGAGGGTATTATGGAGACCCAGGTGGAACTACTGGACAGTACACGACTGCAATAGCCTACGGTGGCAAAGACGTTATGCAGTACCAAATGAGAGTTAATTTTAGTAAGCAAAAATGTGAAGCTATGAAAATTAAAATAGAAACTCTACAAGAAGCAGGACAACTAGGACGAGGTGTAAACCTATCTCAACTGTTATTTACTGCTGGTGCTAAAAATACAGACTACAAAATTAAACAGGGTAGAGTATTTACAACAGGTACAAATAGCTAATTATATTAAATGGACAAGGAGTGAAACATGTCTATGTGGAATGATTATTTTAAAGAAACATTAAATTTAGAAGTATTAGAGGATGAGAAAGGTTTTACTGCATATGAAGTGGGTGACAATAATATCCATTTTCATCATGTTTATCTTAAACCAGAATGTAGGGGAACAGAAGTGGCTTTAAGTCGTTTAAAAGATTATTATAAAATAGCTAAAAAACATAATAAGGAAGTACTTACAATGACTGTTGATTTAAACTCAAGTTTAGGAAACGATAATTTATCAAGATACTTAAAGGGCGGAGCCGTAGTTTACGACACTAAATTTCCCTACATTTATTTATTACTTCGATTAGAGGATATAAGGATTTAACATGAGATTAGTAGGAAAAAAACTTTATAGAGTAGGACCTCTAAAATGCTTTAAAGCTGGTGGAGGAGGCACAGATGGAGTCTGGAATAATAAACAATCTGGACCAAACTTACAGCTAATAAAAATAAAAAAACTAGAAGACGAAAAAAAGGCTCGTGAAGCAGCAGCAGCCAAGAAAAAACGGGAAGAACTTGCAGCAGAAAAAAAAGGCATGAAAGAAGCTTTTCTCACTAAACAAGAAGGTCGTGGTCCTCAAGAAGCCATGAGAAAACAACAACTAGGTAGTCTAGGTGCCATGGCTCAAGCTAGAAAGGATATTCAATCTGGAGCCGCAGCTAGAAGAGGAGCTGAAGCTGGTCTTAGAGCACAAATGGCAGGAGCTGGAGCTAGACCTGGAGGAGCAGCAGGAAAAAGAGCTTTAGGTAGAGCAGCAGAAGCAGGAGTCATGGGTGCAGGTGCTCAAGCAGCAGGTTCAGCAGCTCAAGCAGCACAAATGGCAGGACAAGAATTAAGAGGTCAAGGTTCTATTAGAGGAGCAGACATAGGTCTTGGAAGAGGAGACCAAAGGGCTGCTGCATCTTACTATACAAAATTAATGGGTCAAAGACTAGCTAGAGAAGGAATGAAATCACAAATTGAAGCTGCCAAAGCAGGACAATCTAGATGTTTTGGTGGAGAAACTAAAGTATCAACTCCTTCTGGTCAAGTTTATATAAAAGACATTAAAGTAGGTGATGAAGTTTTAAGTTTTGATGATGAAGGTCAAATCTCAGTTAACGTAGTCAGTAAAGTTCATGAACATGAGCCTGGAGACATTTATAAATTATCTTACTGGGGTGGGGAAGTTTTAATAACTCCTAATCATTGGTTATTAGAAGCTGGTAATACTTTTTTACAAGCCGATATGCTACACACAGACCACTGTCTTGTAGATGAGGAAGGAAATTTTAGACCTGTTAAATCTTTTGAATTTTATGAAAAAGATAAAACTTATAATCTTACAGTAGAAAAAGACCACACTTATATTGCTAATGGCATAAGAGTTCACAATGGCGGTGGTGGTAAAGCCAAAGGTGGGGCTATCTATAAAAAGTACCACAAGGGTGGAGAATATCCTAGAAAACAAGGAAAAGTAGAAGGACCTGGAACTGAAGAGTCTGATTCTATAAAAGCTAAACTTTCCGATGGTGAGTTTGTAGTTAACTCTGCTACTGTCAGGGGTTTAGGAAAAGCCATGGGTGCTGAAAGTAAAAAAGATAGTAGAGAAAAGGGTTCATCATTTTTATATAAACTACAAGCTAAGTATGGTAAAAAAGAAGACGTAGGTAGAAACCTTGCTCTAGGTGGTATGGAAGCAGGTGGTGCTATGTTTACCGGAGCAGAAATGGGTAAACTAGCTTCTGACATAGCTGCTACAGGTGCTCTAGGTAAGGGAATGAAAACTGTAGGCTCAGCCGCAAGTGCTGGGTTTAAAGCGTCTGAAGACATAGCAGCTAAAGAAAAAGCTGCGGCTAAGGCGGCTAAAGCAGAAGAGAGAGCAGAAGACGATGATTTTTTAAGAGAAGAAAAGATGAAAGAAATGATAAAGAAAGAGGGAGGTCCTGAAGCTAAAGGTTTAAGAGAAACTCGGTCAATTATGAGTGATAAACCAGGTGCTCAAGCTCAAGCTCTTGGAGTCGCTTCAAAGGGTTACAAAAGAAAAGAAGAAGCAAAACCAGATAAAAGGGCTTCTAATCAATATAGTGGAGGTGGTACTATTCATCATCCAGTTAAAGCTCAAACAGAAGATGTTCTTAAGAAAAAGAAAGCTAAAGGTGGAGTAATAGAGTACAATAAAGGTGGTGGTTCAAGCTTGTTTGCCCAAGGGGCTAGATTAAAACAAAAAATGGAAGAAGGAGCAAAGAGTGATAAAGGTATAATACGAGGTGTGGGAGAAGCAATTCAAAAATTCAAATCAGGTCCTTCTTCTGATGAAACTATGGAAAGGATTCAAAAAGAGGTTGCTGAAGAACACAATAAAGGTGGATGGATACAAGGTGCTGTTAAAAAACCAGGAGCCTTAAGAGCTATAGCCAAAAAAGATAAACTAATCAAAGGTGATGAAAAACTATCTGCTTCTGATTTAAATAAACTAGCTGCTAAGGCTAAGAAAAATGATGATAGTTTGTTATCTAAAAGAGTCAATCTTGCTAAAACTTTTGCCAAGATGCGTAAAGCTAAAGGTGGAGAAATCAAAGTTGGAAAAGGTGTTAAAGCAAAACGTAAATACAGAGAAGCCATAGGTTGGGAAGCTGATAAAATATTTGACAAAAAGGCAGAAAAAGATTATAAAGAAGGTCATACTGGGTATAAAAACTACAAAGGAGAGAAGTCCGTAGCTCCTAGAGAAATGTTTTTAGGTGGTTTGATGAAATCACCATTAGGTAAAGCTTTGGTTGTAGGTGGTTTAACTGCTGCTACAGGTGGTCTTGGTGCTGCTGTAGCTGGAAAAGCTGCTGCTGCTGGAGCTATGGGTGCTGCTAAAACGGCTGCCGCTTCAGGAGCCGTAGCTGGAGCACAGCAACATGCTTCAAACGTAGCACAAGAAGAACAAAGACAACAACAAAACAAACAAATGGTTGCTCAAGCTGGTATGAAAGCCGCAGGTGAACAAGCTGGAAAAGGTATGAGCATGGTCAAAGATGAGAGCATGTCAGGAGGCTTTGAGAAAGGTGGAAAGGTTAAGAAAGACCATCCTCATAAAAAATACTTAGAAGACTTAGACAAGTTTTTAGCTAGTCAATTTCCAAAAGGAAAAAAAGTTGAAGTTGATGCAGAGAAGAAAGCTTTTAAAGCTATAGGAGCTAAGAAAGGGTCTATTGAACCTGTAAAGCTTAGAAAAGGTATAGCTACAAAAGATTTAAGCAATAAAGCTTTAGATAAAAAATTATTAAAAGAACTAAATAATCCAAACAGTAAACTTAGAAAAAAATTTGAAAAACTAAAAAAACAAAAAGAAAAATCAGACTCAAAAATGGAAAAGTCAAGAAAAAGAGGCTTTAATGAATTAGCTGGGCTTGAGCTTGAAAAAAAAGGTAAACTTTTAGAGTTAATGGATAATCTTACAAAAGCCAGAGCAGCAGACGATAAAGCAATGGAAATGAGAGAGGCTAAAGAAAAGTTTAATGTAAGAGAAAGACCTGAAAGCATGGACGTAGCTGAAGAAAAGCTTAAAGAAAAAGAAAAAGAGTTTAGAAGTCCTGAATATCAAAAAATGTTAAAACTTGAGAAAAAAGGAAAACAATTAGAAAAAGATGAAAAGTTAAAAAAAATATCTGATAATCTTCGTAAAGCTAAAGAAAAAGAACAATTTGATTTAGAAATGGAAGAAGCTAAGAAAAAAATAGATGAAAGAGAAACACCTGAAGGTAAAAGTCCAGAAAGGCTTTTAGAAAAATTTAAAGAACAAGAGAAAAAATTTAAAGACCCTGACTATAAAGAAATAATGGAAGGGGCAAAGAAAGAAAAAGAACTAGAAAAAATGTTTAAACAAGAAGCTTCTAAAAAAATTCATAGTGGTAAATTACTTGATGTTGGTAAAGGAAAAAATGTTGGTGTTAGAAAACAAACTGTTGAAGAAGCTGATTTTGAACGCTCTGTAAAAGACCCTAAGGCTAGAAAGTTTTTAATAGAACAAGGTAAACTAGACTTCAAGGATATGACTTCTAAAGAAAAGTTTGCTCAAAGGGCTAAAGAAAGGGCTGAACGAGATGATGTTGAAGCAAAAGACTATGAAAAGAAAACAGGGTTTTTTAGTAAACTAGGAGACCGTTTTAAAACTGGAGAATTGTTTGGTAGTTCAAAGGATATCCTTGCAGCTAAAAGAAAACTCAAAGATAAAGAACAAGCTGAACGTGAAAAATCAGGAGAAGACTTTGAAGCTAAAAAAGCTTTACAAGACCAGAAAATAAAAGATAGAAAAAGATTAATAGAAGCTGATAGTCCAGATAAAGTAGGAGTACTACAGAGGTTGAAAAAACCAAAACCTGTTGTGGCTCCTGAAGTTAAAGAAAATGTAAAACAAGTAAAAGATGTTAAAGACAGTGTAGATTCAAAAACTAAGGGAATGTCTTCAAAAGACAAGTGGAATATAGGTCTAGCCATAGGTAAGGCTGCGCTTCAAGCAAGACAACAACAGTTAGCTGCAAAAGAAGCTAGAGAAGCTTCGAACAGACAAATGATGACTCAAGCTCGTATGAATGCAGCATCCCAACTTGGAGCAACAGGTAGACAGTTAATGGCTTCTGGACCTGGATTTGAAATGGGTGGAAGCGTTAAACCTGGAAAAAAAGAAATGATGAAACAAGCTACTGGAGCAGGTTTTAAGAAAGGTGGAAAACTTAGTTTTAAAGAAATTCTTAAAAAGAAAAGAATGAGGTATTAACATGGAAGACTTAAAAGATTATAAAAAAATACGTAAATGGCGGCAACAAGCTTTAGATAAAGAACTTAAAAGAGTTAAAGGTCTTGCAGCTAAAACTTATGGGCAAAAAGAAAACAATTACTATGGATATGAAGGAATATTAGAAAATTATGGTGACTTATTAACTGAACTACAAAAAAAAGCAGTAAAAGCTAAAATAAAAAAGTATGATGCCCAATTACATAAACTGGCTAAAGGTTTGGAGTGGAAAACAGGAAAAGCTCACGAACGAGAAATGAATGTTAGAGAGGACGAGGATAAAAGAGCTAAAGTAGAAGACCTACTTACTAGATGGTTTAAAAGTAAAGGAAAAAAGGTTCCCAGTTTTAAAAAAGGTAAAGGTTTTGTTACTAGTAGGTTTAGACAATTTATGGGCAGTAAGCGTCATAAAAAACATGGGGCTATTGACCTTGTAGCTAGTAAGCTAGGAACTAAAGAAGAACAACAAGATTTTATAAATTTTGCTATAGAAAACGGTGCTACTGTTATTGATGAAAAATTTGCCATTTCTCAAAAAAGAAAAACTCCTACTAGAGGTGTGTTTCATGTAGATTTTGGACCTGGAAAACCTAGACTTATACAAGAAGTACCTCATGGTGGGGGTTATGTGAACCACATTTGGAAAGGTCCTGATATTGGACGTTATACCACTGTTAAACCTGGAGAAGTAAGTGAAGGAGGTTTTACAGCACCTGGAGCTTCTACAAGAAGAAGAGAACGTCCTGCTTCAGAAGTGGAAGTAGAAGTAGAAGTAGACAGTAAATTTAAAATACCTAAGAAAAAAGCTGAAATACGTGCGTGGATGAAAAAAAATAATTATACAGCTAGGGATTTAGAAAAACCAGGAAGTCTACCTGGGGAAAAACCAAAGTATTATCATCCTGGGGATGTTATACCTCATCTTAAAAAACCAGAAGACAGACCAGGGATTGAACAAACTGAAAGAGAGATAATAGAAGAAACAATAAAGAAAAAACCTTTAGCTCCTAAGAAGAAAGTTAAACCTCTTATAGAAGACACTGGTGATGCAAGCTATGCTGAAGAGGTTTATAGAAGAGACCAACAAAGAGACCTTGGTTCAATAAGACCAGGGGAGTTTGGTGTTGGACCTGAAGAAGGAAATAGACTTTCTCCTGCAGAGGTAAAGTCTATTAATGCAGACGAACCTGCTCAATTAATGAACATGGAAATGAAAAAGATGCAACAAGAAAGTGTTCAACCTCCACAACCTGAACAAACTGAAGACATATTAGATGTAAGTGTAAGCCAAATGGGAGTACAACCTGCTGTTGCTCCTCCTGTTAATCAACCTGGGTTTGAAGGACCTGGAGTTGGTGGAGCCATGCCTGAACAATTAACTGAAAAACCAACTATGATGGCAAAAAAAGGTGGAGAAGTTAAAGAGTATCAATTAGGGGATATGGTTGAAGGTCCACAAACGCTAACAAAAGGCGAAGCAGGTGGTGATATAGACCCTAGAGAAAGTGAAGTTGGAATAGAAGGAGCACCAAAGGGTGCGCAGGAAGAGGTTACTCAAGAACAAATAGAAGAAGTTAAAGAAAAGTTTCCAGAAGAAGTTAATAAACTTGCTTCCATGCCTTCAGCACAAGAAGGAATGCAGCAAGAAGCTGTGACTGGGCTTGACCAAGACATTTATCAAAAAGATACTGTAGCTATACAAAGTCACCTAGATGATATTAGAAGTGGTAAAAATGTAGAGGAAGCTAGAGCCTCATTAGCTCAATACCCTGTTGAACAATTAGCAGAGTTTAGAGATGTTCGTACTTCTCCTGCCCTTCCAATGCCTGGTGCTCAAACACCTCCTGATAGACTAGAGTTACAAAAAGCTCAAGGTCAAGCAAAACAATTAGCTGCTCAAAGCGCAGTAGGTATTCCAAATCCTGAGACTCTTGCTCAAACTATGCAGCTTCAAAAACAAGAACAACAAGCTGCTTCTTCTGGCATAGACCAGTTAATGCAACAAGATTTGGAGCTTAAAAAAAGATTAAACGAAGAATTAAATAGAGCACATCAAGCAGAAAAAGACATAAGAAAGGTAGAGCCTAATCAGTTCTTTCACAGCATGTCTACTCCTGCTAAGATAGCAGCTTCCATAGGAATGTTAGTAGCAGGGTTTGGTTCTCAAACTGCTCAAGGAGTTCAATCTGCATACAATATTATGAATGCAGCTATTCAACAAGACATGGATAATCAAAAATTAGACAGAGAACATCAATTAATAGTAGCTAAAGAAGCTAGGTCAAGAGCACAAGACGCTATTAATAAGTATAGTAAATTAGCTATGAGACCAGAAACTAAAGCTAAACTAATGGAGTTAAAGCAAAAGTTAGAACAAGATAAAAATCTTTTAGAAGCTGCTAAGCAAAAAGAAGTTACTAAAAAATTAATACTCAACGGAATATCAACTGGTAAAATAGCACACCTTAAACCTTGGATGAGAGACTTTTTATATAATAAGGAACAACAAAAAGAACAATTTAAATTAAGACAAGATTATGATAAAGAAGTAAAGGATACAAAAGCTTCTCCTATAGTAAGTGCTTATAGAAAACTACACAGTTTAGTTCACAATAATCCTAACCCAGGAGGTCAAGGGGATATTGCAATTGTATTTTCTTTTATGAAAATGCTTGACCCTAACTCTGTTGTTAGAGAAGGTGAATTTAAAACTGCTGAAAATGCAACACCTAGAGCAGTTCAGTTTGCTAGAGCTTGGAATAAGTTTTTTAATGGTGGTAGATTTGTAGAAGCAGATAGGAAAAAATTTGTTGATACTACAAGGTTAATTGTTGAACCTGCTTTGGCAGATTTAAAGTTTGTAAAAGACAGATACGTTAAAATTTCTCAAAGATACGGCTATCCACCTTCTTTAATAGTTGGTCCTTCAGTTAGCTGGGCTAATTTACCAGGAGGTAAAAGAGAATTAAGAATACAGAAAAGAATGAAGAAGGACGGTCTTACTAGAAAAGAAGCAGAAGCTATTGATAAAAGTATAACAAAGAGATAAAAATGGTAGACGAAGTTAAACCACCACAACAACCTTTTGAACAGTTTGAAGAATTGGAGCAACAAACTCCTAATTCTTTTGAGCAGTTTGAACAATTAGAATCTCAACGGTTTAACCAAGAACCTGTAGAAATGTCAGACGAAGAGTATGACAAGAAATTTACAGAAGAAATGGAACTGAGAGAGAAGTATGGTGGTGGTCTTGATGCTATAAGAGCTTTTTTTGAAAGAACTGCTGGCTCTGCTAGTTATGGACTATCAGACCAAGCTGCTGTTAAAGCCTTTGGACCTAAAATGAAAGAGGCTATGAAGCACAGAAAAAGACTGGCTCCTACAGCTTCCGTATTAGGAGACATTGTTGGTATAGTAGGACCTATGTTTTTCTCTGGTGGAGCTTCTTTACTTGGAAAAGGTGCTCAATTAGGTGGTAGAGGTGTAATAGGAGGAGCTAAGGCTCTTGCTAAAAAAGGTTGGTTAGCTCCAGGTATGAAAGCCGCAGGTGCTGCTGAAAATCTTACGGCTAAAGGTCTTCAAAGTCTCATAGGAGACAGAGTAAAAAAGAAAATAGCTAAAGATGTTATAATAAAAGGTGTTTCTAAAGGAGCTGGAGCAGGTGTAGAAGCAGGTTTGTGGAACACAGGACAATTAGTATCTGAAAATGCCTTAGGAAATAAAGAATTTAATGCAGAAAATCTTTTAGCATATGGTGGAGAAGGTGCTCTTTGGGGGGGTTTGATAGGTGCAGGTTTTGGTATGGCTCCTTCCCTATTCAAAGGTGCAGTAGAAATAGTAGTTCCTAAAGTAAAAAATAACAAAATGGTAGGATGGGGAACTAAGAAAGTAAAAGATTGGAAAGAAAAATACGTTAGCGTAGAAAGAAACGCCTACAACATGGCAGGTGTTGACGATGTAGATTTTTCTAACTTACAAAAAGCTAATCCTGATATAATTAAAAACACTCCAAAAGTATTACAAAAAGTAGCCAAGGAAGAAGGTTTTGGTTATTTTGATGACTCTATTAAATTAAAAGAAGGTGTAGATGTTTTTAAAAAGAAAACAGGTAGAAAGATAGGACAAACTTTAAATGCCATAGACGAATTAGACCAATCGTTTGGAGAAATTTATCCTACTAAATCTCAAGTAGCTTTAGAAATGGATTCTGCTTTAGTTAAACTTCAAGATAATCTTGTTGATGAATTTGGAAACGTATTACCTTCTAGTAAAAAACGTGCTCAATATGATGCAATAGAAAAAGTAAGAGAACAATTAGAACACAAACTAATTGACCCACAAAAGTACACCGCAAAAGGTTTGTACAAAATGAAAGTACAATACGATAAAGGTATTACTTTTCAGAAAGGTACTCATACTATAGGGGACGAAATTGATATAGTATTAGGGGATGTAGTTAGAAAACAGATTTATGGTTTAGCAGATAAAGCTCCTTTAGGTTTAGGTAATAGACTTAGAAAAGAAATGTTAGATTTTGCTACAGCCAGTGTCTATAATAGACATTTAGCAAAACATATAAAACACCCTAGAGGACAGTATGATTTTTTTAGAGACTTAACTTTAGGTGGTTTAGCCGCAGGTATGTTTGACATGGTAGGGCTTGCAGGTGTTGGTATTGGTCTTAGAGCTTTTAGTAAGTCAGATTTATTTAATAGGGTACAAGTATTAACAGGTGTAGAAGCAGCTAATCAAGGTATAAATAAAACTATAAGAGATTCTGCAAAAGGGTTTTTATCTAAAAAGAATTTTAGTAAAGCAGCTAAACCAGTAAGTAAAAAAGTTTTAATGACTAGTCCTCTTTCTGTTTATAATCAAGAAAAACCTAAAGATGAAATAGAAGCAATGCAAAATATTTCTGAAAATTTAAATGAGATTAAGGCAAAACCTTCTAAGCTAGGGGATATGTCTAAGAATGACCTTATAGATGTAGTAGCTCCTGAAACTTTTGGAGCTATGAAAGGAGTAGCAGGTAGAGCACTTGTATTTTTAGACTCCAAATTACCATTAATGTTTAATGTAAATCCTTTGTTAAAAAAGAAATACAGACCTTCTACTCAAGAAGTTTATAAGTTTAAAAAGTATTTAGAGGCTATTCAAAATCCAGTAAAAGTATTTAAAGAATTTAGTAAAGGAAACATAAGTAGAGAAAGCATAGAAGCTATAAGTTTTGTTTACCCCGATATTTATGCAAGAATGAGAGCTGAAGTTATGAAAGACGTTCAGGCTAACCCAGATGCTATAGATTATAAACAAAGATTATTGTTAGGTACTCTATTAGATGCTCCTACTGATTTAGCTCTTATGCCAGAAAGTATTAAAACTTTACAACAATTTTACTCTGAAGCTGCTGTTTCTCAGTCAGGAGGTAAAATCCCTGTTACGGCTGCCAAAGAAATAAACATGGCTGATTCTGCTGCTACGCAGTTAGAAAAATTAACTAACCCTAAACTACAATAATAATAGGGATACAAGGGTAGAAACTAAGGGCTATAATCCTGCACTCATAAGGAGTTTTCAGTGGGCAGAAAGAATATAATCTATACTTATAAAATGCTAGATGCTATTGATTTAGACACTAGTGCCAACAGTTCAGCTACAGTTACCACAACTATAGACCACATGTCAATTAATATTGTATGGTCTGGTTCTACAGGAACTAACACAGGTGCCATAGTGGTACAAGGTACAAACAAGGACCCCGATGCTGCAGATTTTGTCGCAGCAGATTATTTTGACTTAACGCTTTCGGGAGGTGATATCAACCTTACAGGAGCTTCAGGAGAACACCTGATAGTTTTTGATAAAATTCCTTTTCGAGCTATAAGGCTTGCTTATACTAATTCAACTCATGCAGCAGGTACGGTTAGTGCTATTATGTCTGCTAAGACCATAGGAGCCTAATATGTCACAATTTATATTTCCACCTCTCACGGCTTCTTTAGACTCCGAAGCTTCCGATGGAGCTTCTTCCTTACCTAGTAAGGTTATGGTAGTTGGAGGTTGGGACGGTGCCAATGTTCAAGCTATAAAAACAGACGCAGCAGGTGAGCTGCAAATAGACATTGGTAGTATAACTCCAGGTACAGGAGCTACTGACTTAGGTAAAGCCATTCAAAGTGCTCAAGGCACAACTGATACAGGTGTTGCAGCTTTAGTTGTTAGAAATGACACTCTTGCGGATTTATCTGGAGCCGATGGAGACTATGCTCCATTACAGGTAAATGCTACAGGTGCTCTTTATACTTCACTAGCTACATCACTTCCTACAGGTTCTAATGCTATTGGAAAATTAGCTGCAAACTCCGGTGTTGACATTGGGGATGTAGACGTTACTTCTTTACCTTCTATTCCTTCAGGTTCTAATAACATAGGAAGTGTAGGTCTTGAGTCTGGGACAAATGCCATTGGTAAGTTAGTAGCTAACTCTGGTGTTGATATTGGGGATGTTGATGTTACTAGCGTTATTCCAGGTACAGGAGCTACCAATCTAGGTAAAGCCATTCAAAGTGCGCAAGGAACTACAGATACAGGTGTTCCTGCTCTTGTAGTTAGAAACGATACTCTGGCAGATTTAGCAGGTTCAGACCATGATTATGCTCCACTGCAAGTAAATGCTTCAGGTGCGCTTTATGTTGAAGTAAAGACTTCTGGTCTACCTTCTGGAGCAGCTACGGAAGCTAAACAAGATACTATAGAAACTACATTAACAGCTATTGAAACCGATGCAGATACTATAGCAGGTGCAGTTAGTGGTACAGAAATGCAAGTTGATGTCGTAGCTTCATTACCAGCAGGTTCAAATAATATTGGTGATGTTGATATCGCTAGTGCTTTACCAGCAGGTACGAACTCAATTGGTACAGTCATACTTGGAGCTGGTACAGCCGGAATTGGTAAACTTACAGCAAACTCTGGAGTAGACATTGGTGATGTTGACGTTACGTCTTTACCTGCACTTCCGGCAGGAACAAACACAATTGGTAAGGTAGATGTAAATGCCATAGCTCCTGTAGATTTTCTAGATGATGGACTTCAAGATACAAGTACAGACGCTATTGCATCAACTGGAACTACAGTAGTTTCAAGTCTTGCAGCAGCTTGTACAGAAATAGAGATACAAGAAGACATAGGTGAATTTATGTCCCTTAGAGTTGGTGGAGCTGTAAAAGCTTATCTACCTCTAGGTGGTGGTAGAGTTAAAGTCAGTTTAGCATCTACAAATACAGTACAATTATATAGTGAAACAGGTGGTAACATAACAAACGGTAAAATTGCCATTAACTTTCTTGGGTAACACCAACTAGTCGGAGGACTACAAATGCCAGCAGCGATTTTTAACGGAAGCTATGTAAAAGTCTTAAAGGACGAAATTAAAGCAAAATCAGGTGGGCTTTTTGATAAGGTCTACGTAAGTGCAAAATCTACAGCTTTTACAGCAGCAGTAGGTTTTACATACTTAATTAATACTGGAACAGCCGTAACTGTGTCTTTACCCTCTGCAGTAACAAATGCAGCTATAATTATTAAGGACTCTGCAGGTACAGCGGCTACTAATAATATAACAATAAATCGAGCTGATTCAGCTACGATAGATGGAGCTACTAGTCAGACTATATCATCTAACTACGGCTCTATGAAGCTGATATCAGACGGAACAAACTGGTTTATAACATAATTACAATACTATAACCCCTACTTTATTAGCTCCGGCTTTTAAACTTTATCTAGGGAGTGGAGAATAAAATGTCTTATATAGGAAAAAATCCCAAGGTAGATAGTGTTAAGCTTGATGGGTCTGCTACAGTTCCTACAGGAGCAGCAGTAGAAGGTCAGGTTTATTTTAATACTGGAACTGGTGCAATTTCTGAAGGTCTGAAGGTTTATAAAAATGGTCAATTTGTTTCAATTGATAAACAATTGGGGGATGCAGACACCATAGACTTACTTAAAGCTTCTGATGTTGGTGGACTCCAATGGAAAGTAGCAATCAATAGTACGAGTACAACCGTAGGGATGAACTCTCCAGTTCCTCAATACAATGCTACTGCTACAGGATTTGCAAACGCTTCATCAACATTTGCAAATTCTAGTACAGGAAATGCCCTGTTAACTAATGAAAGTGCAGACATAGTTTTTGCATATGAGTCTCATACTGTAAATTCAAAAAATGATTATTTTGGAATCCAAGTGGATATTCCCAAAGCCTTTCGAGGTCAAAATTTAGTTTTACAATTTGAATATAGAACAGCAGAAGCTAGTACTGCTGTTACTTCAGATAGCGACTTTTTAGTTTCCATTCAAGATGATACCAATAAAGCTCAAACTACAAACTCTACTACTACAGGCTCTCAAGCTGCAGGAACTTCTGTTGCTGTAGCAAGTTCTACAGGATTTGCAGTAGGAGATAAGGTAAGAGTTGAGTCTGGAACAGCAGCTTCTGGAAATCAGGCTAATAGTTTTACTGAAGCCTATGTTACTGCAATTGCCGACTCTACTCACCTTACATTTTCTGAGACTATAGTTTTTCCTGCCTCTGGCACTACTGGTATTATTGCTGCTAATTGGTTGATAGACCAAAATGCAGGTCAATTAGTAGAAGCTGACTCGGATACAAATAAAGTAGGAAAAGTTTATAAGGTTCAATTTAAAACAGAAGAAACTACAGCTAAAATTAACATAAGTATTATGAACCAGAGTACAACTGCTGCTGGTATTGATATTTTTGTAGATAATATTTTAATTACTGGTAATAAATTTTTACAAGCTAGTAGTCAGACTAAGACAGAATCTTATAACATACCTCAACAATCTAACGTCTGGGATGGCTCTGGGACTTCTACTTATACCACTTTTGATGCTTCTCTTGTAGAGGCAGGTCCAGATACTCCTCCTTTGGCTGATAGTAACCTTGTAGAGATAGCAGACATTACTGGTCCAGGTACAGTAGGTACAGTAACAGCAGTAAAAGCAAAACAAAATATTACCCTTCATACTATGATTACAATGTATGCTAGTAATTCCGGTGAGTTACATATTGTTAATTCTAGTCAACAAAACCTATGTTCTTCTTATGCTCCTAACTCAGCAGCAGCAGGGTATGAAGTTGTTAGTGCGTCTATAAATTTAGCTAAAGATGATTATGTTTATTATGTTTCACATGACAGCGGTGCTAGAGATGCTTCATTTAACGCAGTAGCTGTGCCTCAAACTTCAGACGTAATTTTGCTCGAAAGTCAGGACGAGATTTTTACCGATTGGACCGATTTTACTCCTTCTTTCGCAACAGGCGGAGGTCCTCCAACTGTTCATGAAGCAAGATGGAGAAGAGTTGGTAGCGATATGCAAGTCTACATGGGCTTCGCAGTAGGCACAACAACTGCGAGTAATGCTAAATTTGAAGTTCCTGCAGGGTACTCTATAGATGCTACAGCATTTAGCACCACTACTAGTAACTATCATCCTGTTGGCAATTATGGTGTTCCAAATCAAAACTATAGCGCAAATACCTACATATCAGCTAATGTAACTACTCCTACTACACTTTATTTTACCTATGCTGATTCAGCAGGATACAACTATAATACAGTCAGAGACTGGAATCATTTATTTTCTAGTAGTGAAAAAATAGAGTGTTGGTTTTGTATTCCTATTCAAGGTTGGAATGCTAATTTTAATCCACTCCTAAGTTTACCGTTGGTTGAGATTGGAGCTAATGTTGAAGAGTATCAAGTTGCTGGTGGGGGTGCTGATGGAGGCACAAAGAGTTTTAGACCTTACTTCGACTCTACAAGTACTTACTACTCTTTAAATAAAAACACAATTTCTACTCTTGGTACAGTAGACAATAGTTCTACCATGGGTTGGTCTTTTACCGCTAGTCAAAGAGTTAAAGTTCACCTAGCTGCAAGTATTGGTAATAACTCTGGAAGCGGTCTTTGGTCTATTGTTAAAACTCCTAATGCTCCTTCTACTTATGCAGATAATGCTAACTCAGATGCAATTTGGAATGGGTTTAGATTGACAAACAACACTCCAACAGTAGCAGGTGCTAGTATAAATGGAGCAGTATCCTTTATCATGGAGCCAGGAGAATATGTTCAAATTGTTAGAAATTTTACAGGAATTGAAACTGTTGCTTATCAAACTTCATTAGCTTTGATGGTAGAAAAAGACTTTAGCAATACCAACATGGCTCATATTATAAAACCAGCCGTGGCTACCATAAAAGATGTCAAAATACCTTGGAACACAAGTGGAGGAGCCTCTACAGCATTCTCCACAGCAGGATGGGGAACCAGAGATTTAAATACCATTGGGGGAGAAAGTTGGTTTATAGAATCCTTGGCTTCAAATATTTTTACCCTTGAAGCTGGAACTTATGAGATTGAGGCTTATGCGCCTTTTTACCAATGTGATACGGGAATGATAAGACTATATGACAATACAAACTCGGCTCAAGTTATTTTAGGGTCACATAGATATGCAGGTTCAACAGGAGGTTCTTCGGGCTTTGCCAACCTCACTGGACAATTTACAATTACTACATCAACTGCTTTTAAAATTCAATTTGCAACGCAGACAGCAAAAGCTACTGATGGGTTAGGAATTCATGTTATGGATTCAGCTATCGGAGAATCAGTCTACACATGTGTTCAATTAAGAAAACTTAAATAGGAGAAAATAATGAATGTAAAAGAAATTGAAGATCACAAATTTGACGATCTTAAACTTAAACTAGAAGTAGAGATTGAGAATCTCCAAAAGTATATAAAACCAGCAGAGCTTTCAATCGAGGAGCTTGAGAAGGTTGAACCTTTAGATGAAAAGAAAATTAAAGACTTTAAAGATGAGATTGAACTTCTAGAAAAAGAAATAAAAGAACGTCAAGATAAGATTGATCTTATAGACAAAGAAATCAAGCTTAGAGTTGAAATTCGAGAAATGATCGAAAATGCTTTAAAGGATTTAGACTTTGAAGAGGAAGAAGTTCATAAGCGTTACAATCGAGAGCTTGATAAGGAAGAAGAATATAAAGTTCCTCTCATTAATAACTTTCTTCATGAGTTTGAATTTTGCGATCATATTGAAATTAAAGAAGAACTAAGGGTTGAAGGTGTGCTACAACTTGATGATGAAGGTTTGCCCATTGAGATTGTAAAGGAAGTAAAACATATTCCCTGGAGCAAAGAAGCTGTACTGAAAGAGTTGAAGCTTAAGTTGGACCTTGACAAGGCTAATGATTTAGTTCGTAGAGTTAAAAGCTATAAGCATAATAAAAAGAAAGGTGAGTTAGAGAACAGACTAAAAATAGTAATAGAAGTTAATTCTTATTTTGAAGAAGTTTTTGGTTTAGAGTTTAAACAAGTTATGGTTGATGGCGTATTAGAAAAACATACAATTAACCGTTTTGAAATAATGTCTAGATGGGACAAAGACGACCTTATAGACTTTGAAGAAAAAATTGTAAAGCTTGAAGAAGCTAAAATTAAATTAGATGTTATAAGGAAAAAAGAACGACTTGTTGAATCTCGTCAAATAGCTTATGAAAAAGTAGACGGTTTATTGCTAGAAGCTTTAGTTGAAAAACACGAAGAAGGTAGACCAGAGAAAATGGAAGAATACTTAAAACTTAGAAAAGAGATAAAAGATAAACATCCTTTGGAGGATTAAGATGAGTGCTATAATTGTTAACTACGATCTTGTTATGAAAGATGGAGCAGACCCGAGCACAGCTAGTGCCTCTTCAAACCTTGATGGGGATCGGTACAGTGAAATTATGCCAGTACAAAGATCATTTATGGGTTCTATTGTAGCAGTTAATGTAGCAGGTCCAGTTGGAAATTGGGTACTAGAAGGCTCTAATGATTTTGGTATAGGCGATGATTTACCTTATGATAGGGTTAATTCTGAAAACCTTATAACTAATTGGGGAGTTATTTCAACAACGTCTTTAGGTTCTACAGAAACTTCTAAAATAATTTCAGTATCCGATATAGGATGTAGATGGCTTAGACTTAAGTTTGATTCAACTTCTGGAACTGGAAACATTACAGACATTAGAGCAAATTTTAAGGGGTATTAAAATGGGTCCATTAGCTACATTGGCTTTATTAGGTGGAATAGGTGGACTAGCTGGTGTTATGAAGAAAAAAGGAATTGACCTTAAAAAGAAAGACATAGCCAAGAAAATTGTTAAAAAGAAAAAAAAGAAGTATGTCCCAGAGTGGCAAACTAAGCCAGATAAGAAAAAACTAGAAGAACAAAGAGAAAGGGCTAAGAAAAATAAAAAAAGATTTCTAGATAAACTACAAGATTTAATGAACTAATGAGGCTACTATGGACAGAATAGAAGAAAAGCTGGACAAAATAGATAGAAGAATAGACAATATAGATAAACATCTTGCAGTTTATAACACTCAATTAAAGTTTCATATAAAAAGAACTGAAATGTTGGAAGAAGAAATAAAACCCCTCAAGTCTGGATTAATTAAAGCTCAAGGAGCTATGATGTTTGTAGGGGTGTTGGCTACAGTAATTTCAATAGGTGTAGCCTTGTGGGGAGCTTTAGGTGGATAAGAAAAGTTTTTATAATGCTCTGCTTAAAACTAAGTATGGAAAAGGTCTTAAGAAAAAAGCAAAAGAAAAGGTAAAGAAAATTCCTTTATCCCTTAAAGCTTTAGGAATGGCTGGTTTAGCTGCTTCAAAAAAAGGTGATATTGATATTAAAAAAAACCTGTACAAGGGTAAGGATAGTGAAATTATACTTAAAGGAAATCCTAAGAAAAAGAGTATAGGGATATTTTTTAAGAAAAGTTTTTAAGGAAAATAAAATGGCTGAAAATAAACCAAAACCAACCAACCCTAAACTATATGCTACTGTTAAAGCCATGGCAAAAAGAAAGTTTAAGGTCTACCCAAGCGCATATGCAAATGCTTGGTTAGTTAGAACTTATAAGAAAAAGGGTGGTGGCTACAAATGAGCCTTAAAAAATGGTTTGCTGAAAAATGGGTAGACTTAGGTAGGAAGAAAAAAGACGGTTCATATGCCGAATGTGGAAGGTCAGACTCTTCAAAAGGTAAATACCCTAAGTGTGTTCCAATGTCAAAAGCCATGAAAATGTCTGCTAAACAAAAACAATCAGCAGTCAGAAGAAAAAGAATAGCAGAAAGGGTTAGAACAAGAAAAGGTAAAAGCCCTATAAATGTTAAGACTATAAAGGAATGATAAATGAAATCTCCGGCATGGACTAGAAAAAAAGGAAAGAACCCAAAGGGTGGTTTGAATGAAGCAGGTCGAAAGTCCTACGAGTCTCAAAACCCTGGTTCTAATCTTAAGGCTCCTGTAAAGAGTGGAGATAATCCTAGAAGGGCAAGCTTCCTAGCTAGAATGGGAAACATGGCAGGTCCAGAATTTAAAGACGGAAAACCGACCAGACTTCTACTGTCTCTTAGAGCATGGGGAGCAGGGTCAAAAGAATCAGCTAGAAAACTAGCTAAAAATATAAGTAAAAGACTTAAAGCAAAAAAGGACAAGAAATGATTGAATTATTAAAATCCATTGGTAAAGCGTTAATTTCATCACTACTAACTGAAAAGTTTGTAAAAGAAATTATAATTTATCTACTAGAAAAACTGGCTAAAAAATCTGACAACAAGATTGACGATGAAATTGTTGCTAAGATTAAGGAAGCCGTAGAAGTTGAGAAAAAAGAAAAATCACCTGACAGTGTGTAGACTGTCCTGTGAGACGTGTAGTAACTCTTAAGCTAAAGCCATTTTCTATAAATGCCATGTTTTGCCGTGATAAAAGGCACAAAACAATAGAGGCACAAGAATGGTCATGTTCAGTATTAGTGGCACTAGCTTTGAAAGAGAATAAGAAAAAGTTAAAAGAGCTTCGTCAATACTTTGACCCAATGAAGCATGTCTATAAAGTAGACCTTACCTTTTTCTACCCAAAGCACGTTTTATATAGAAAAGATGGAGGCATCTCTGCTAGGGCGCATGACCTTAGTAATGTAGAGAAACCTCTTATCGATCTAGTATTCCTACCTATGTTCTATGACCGACCAAGCCCTTATGGTGCTAAGAACCTTAACATTGATGATAAATACATCACAGACTTAAGGTCAAGAAAAAGAGTCGGTAAAGACTTTAGGATAAGAGTAACTCTTAACATAAAGGAGTTACCTAGCCAGTAGATACCCTATATAAAACCCTATTGCTACCCACATTAAATATTCAACCATTTGGACTTACTCCTCTTGGGTTTCATACCCTCTAAATTAGAGACATAAACAGCTAGTTC
>VTLG01000743.1_pt1 | contig 33730 bp, 47 predicted proteins | sample 4694571 | NCBI WGS metagenome assembly VTLG01 (sample SAMN12604809, study PRJNA352737) | marine metagenome | biome: ENVO:00000447; feature: ENVO:00000209|ENVO:00000569|ENVO:01000036; material: ENVO:00002151; isolation source: viral sequences binned using virsorter ...
CTAAAAAAGTATTTAAGTTAGCACTTATGGATAGTAATTCTAGGTCTGCACGTATCATGGCAACCTATACAAAAGACTTACCTTTACGTTATTTAGATAGTGAAAACATAGAACAATCATTTGACCAGATAAAAAAATGGTTAGACCAAACAGATCTAAACAGAAACACAAAAGACTCAATACTAAAAGATACTATGAATCTTAAAAATAGAGATCAAGCAGGTTTGTTTAGAGTAGCTACAAACATGTTAGAAGAAACAGGTAGAGACTTAGTAGAAAACGGACAAGTATCTGCACAAGACGCTAGAACATTTACACGTATTTTTGAAGAAACAATCGACGATATGCGTAAATATTTTATAGATGGTTACACAGGTGACAATGTTAGACAACCAGGTATGAAGATGAATCCTATAACAGTAGAAGGCAAGATGAAGGCAATGCCTGACGCACACCTTACTACAGAGTTTATTAACAGAACTATACCTATGCCAGACGCAGGACAGCTTGCAAAAGCTATGAATAGCATGTCAATACTTAGATCTAAAATGGGCGGTACAAAAGCATTTGATGACTTTTTATCTAAATATCCTAAAAAAATGCAAAAAGGTATAACTGGTAGAACAGTTGACTGGTATTACACAGAGTTCTGGAAACCTGCTGTTTTGTTACGTGGTGCATGGTTATTACGTGTTGTAGGTGAAGAACAGCTACGTATGTTTACTAGAGGTTATGACAACATATTCTCTAGACCATTATCAATAGTATCTTTAGGTTTAGCAAAAGCTACAGGTGCAGGTAAAGAAGCAGCGCAAGCAAAACGATGGACACAAAAAGATGTAGAGTTCAAAGATTTATTAGGCGATCCATTAGGTGAGAGTTTAGAGTGGAAGCAAGGATCATCACGTATGCGTGGTGCTAATAATAACGATGAGTTATTTGGAGGTGCTGCACGTAATCAAAGAAAACAACAAGGTAGACGTAAAAAAGCAGGACCACATGATTACGATGTATTAGACAAAGCTGACGCTATACGTGGTATGACTACAGGTGATAGAGCTTCTGGTAACAAGTTTGTAAGAAGTTGGACAAATGAAGTTGCAAAAATATACCAGGACGATCTATTCGATTTATTATATAAAAATAAAAATAATCCTAAAGCAAAACAAAACGCATTAAAAGAATGGGTACAAGGTAAATCACCAAAAGCTAAAGCAGTTATAGAAGAATATGCAAAAGGTGGTACAAGATATGAAGATGTTATGTCTACAGCAGGTGGTAGATATGCTTATGCAAAATCTTTAGAAGCAAGATTACATCAAGCTGCAGGTGGTGCATTTGACGAAGATGTAACAATACTTGAAGATCTTATGAATAAGTTTGAGTTTGAAGATATAGATTTTGGTAAAAATCCATTTCCATTACGTATAGATAAACCTCGTAATGAAGATCTATATGCCATGATTACAACAGGTAAATTAAAACATATTGCTACAGAAGCAACAGAAGGTGTATGGACAGACGCTGCATTGCTTACACCTGCACAAATTAAGAACGCAGCAGGTTCTGTAGATCATGCAGGTAAGACTATGTATCTTATAAAAGAAGGTCAAGGACTTGATGGCATAGAAGATCTAGATGACTTATTTAAAATATTCGGTAAAGGTTTCACAACACTAGATGACAAGAGTATGAGAAAAGCAGCAAATTCATACTATGACACAATACTTAATAATTACATAGAAGATTTACCACAGTATGTAACTGCACCAATAGATGGCACAGTATTAGATGATACAAAATGGATAGAGAGATTTGTTAATAAAATGTTTGACGAGATTATGGGACAAAGAACAGATAACGCTTCTAGGTCACCAGTATTTAGACAAGCATACTGGCGTGCTGTATATGACTTGTTACCAAGAATGACACCTGCAATGCGTACAGTATTGTTAGAAGGTAAGTCATACAGAAAAGGTGGCAAGAATATAAAAGTCAGTGGTGCTAGAAACTCTAACATACCTAACGAGAATTTATTAGCAAGTATAAAAGCAGATATTGGTTTACCTTCTGTCAAGTTGCGTAAAGCTGATACAGAAATAAATTTAGATATGTTTGAGAGAAGAGTCCTAGAACTAAATCAAGCTGATCTAAAAGCAGGTACAAAGTATGTAGACAATACAAATATGATACAAAAAATGCAACAAGATGTTTCTATATACAAAAGAAAACAACAAAAACTTATTGATGATATAGATGATCAAATAAATATAGGCGGAGATGATATAGATGTTGACTCATTATTAGCACAAAAAGAAGCATTAATAGATGAATTAAACGATGGTCTTACAAGTTTTAACACTGCTATAGACGATCTAAATGCAGTAGCAGGATTTGACAATAACATTGTAGACGCAGAATATGTAGATAACTTTGCAAAAGCTATAGCACTAGAAGAACTACAAGGTTTGTTATACGATCTAAGTAAGCGTAGTAAAATTACTTACAACCTTAGAGGTATATTTCCATTCGGTGAAGCATACGTAGAAATAATATCTACATGGGCTAAGTTACTAAAAGAGAATCCAGAAATTGTAAGAAGAGGTCAAGTATCTGTACAAGCTGCACGTGACAAAAATCCATTTAGTCCTGTAGAAGGAGAAGGGTTTTTATCAGAAGACGAAGTTACAGGTGAAGAAATATTTTATTATCCATTAGTAGATGATTTAGTATCTGACGCTATATTTGGTCAAGATAGAAATGTAGGTGTTAGATTACCAGGTTATGCAGGTTCTCTTAACATTGCATTGGAAGTTGTACCAGGTATCGGTCCTACAGCTGCTATACCTGCAGCATTCTTTTTAGAAGGTACACCTAAATTTACAGAAACACAAAAGTTTTTATTTCCTTATGGTTTACCTACAGTTAAAACACCAGGTGACTTGATACAAGAAGCAGGTGTACCGGCATGGTTAAAGAACGGTGTACGTGCTGCTTTTATGTTTAACGAAGACGCACCTCCAGGTGAGTTATCACGTATTGCAGCTAATACAACCATTGATGTTTATAGAGTGTTAAAAGCAAATGGTGAAGATGATATGACACCAGAAGCACAACAAAAATTATTAGAGAGATCTAGAACTGTAGGTAGAAATCTTACGTTAATAAAGATGTTTTCGCAATTTGTAGGTCCTACAGGATTAAATCCTAGATTCGATATAGGCGATCCTAAGAATGCAGGCAATGTATATTCTATGCAAATACTTGCAGATAGATATAGAGAACTTATAGAAACACCACCTAAAGATCCAGTTACAGGTAACTTTTTATTTGCACCTGGTGACAACTATTCTGCTACAAAATATTTTATAGATGAGTTTGGTTTTAATCCATTAGATATAGCTACACCTAAATCTATTGTTGTAGAACCTAGACCTGTAGATGAACGTGGTGTACAATTTGAAAAAGAAAATCCAGAGTTATTTGATGAATATAAACTTACAGCATTCTATGCAGTACCAAATGGTGGTGGTGGTCCTTTTGACTACGAAGCATATACAAGAACTATATACAATGAGCAAAGAGAACCTTTAACACCAGAAGAATGGTTAGCTACACGTAATCAAAGATTAGGTGAGTTTTTTATGGAAGAAGAGAGAGTTGCTTCTTTACAACAGTTTGACATTACAGATCCATACCAAGCAAAACAAAGGTCTAGATTATTAGCACTAAAAAGAAATATAGCTGCAACTAAATATCCAGGATTTGATACAACAATACCTGGTTTACCACAACGTGGTACATTAGACGCACAATATCAAGAGTTACAAAATTGGGAAAAGAGTCCTAAGTTAAGTAAAACAGAGACAGGTAAAGCTGTTGCACAAGTATTAGATTATATAGCAATACTAGAAAAGAAATCATTAAGTAGAGGTTTGTCATCTAACGGTTGGCGTACATCACGTACAATGCTAGTTGAGAGACAACAACTTAGAGATTTTATAGGACAAATAGCAGTATCTAATGATGATTTCTATGTTATTGCACAAAACTTACTATTACCATTATTCCAAGAGAGGACACAGTTCTTAGAGGATCTAGAGTATGATTATGATACAATGGTTGAATATGGCGCTTATTTGCCTACGCAGCAGGGAGAAGCATGACAGAAGAATATAAACAATCTATAGTTGACAGCATTATTGCACAAAGACAATTAGCAGACAATGATCCTTTTGTTACAGAACTTAATGGTTATGTAAAAGAAAACATATCTGATTCTTTATTTATTGCAAAAGTAAACACTGCCTTAAAAATATACGATACAGCACAATCACAAGATTCTGTATCTGGTTTAGGTATGACAAGCGTTACTAAAAATGTTTTTACAAATGCACTAAATGACGCAATAGGTGCAGTAGAACTAGACGGTAATCCTGCAGGATATGCGCCAGGACAATATGAAACATGGTTAGTTAATACACCTATGGACATAAGAATAGAAATATTTAAAGGTATGGATATATCAGCAGGTGTTTTACAAGCAGATGAACCACAAGAATATTTTAATTATTTAGTAGATAAATTAGACGATTGGTATGACTCTACAGGACAGATAGGTGCATTAGTGAAACCTGGCGGTGGTAAAGGTGTTGTGTTGTTTTCTACAGATGAGTATGACGCATACAAAAAAAATTATGACAATCCAGAAGATACAATGCAACTATTTAGAGAAGTAGAACCTGGTAGAACAAAAGTACCTAAGCAAGGTTTTAGAGCAGAACCTACTGTATTGTATGAACCTATTATGTCAGGTGAAGCAGGCAACTATGAATTTAGCGGCGAATACAACGATAGAGTAAAAGATATAAGTGATGGAACATACAAAACTGTTAAAGAAGCAGGTGGTGCTATAACAATAATTAATAATGCTACAGGAGAAACAGAACAAAAAGTTGTTACAGATAGTGAGTTTGTACAACTATCAGAAGGACAACTTGATGGTGGTTATACAGTTATACAAAGTCAAGAAGCTGCAATAGTCAATCAAGCAAAAGAAACAATACTAGGACAAAGTGAGTTTACTGGTAACTATGGTTTGTTTGGTGGTATTACACCAGGATATTCTGTATATAAGAATCCTGATTTAGCAGCAGTGTTTGAAGAAGGCAGAGAACTTACACCTAGTGACATGGCAGCAGAAACAATAACACTTACAGAAGAAGATGTAAAAAATAGATATGGTAATCAAGATCACATACAAATAGGTTTTAACATGTTGCCACAAGAGAGACTAGCTGTACAAACAGATTTATTACAAGCAGGATATTTAAGTTATGATGATTGGTTTTTTGAGCAAGGTAGTTGGGGTGCTGCAAGTCAAACAGCTATGTTGTCAGCAATGACAAATGCTAACTATGAGTTATCAGATATAGGTACACATCTAGCAGCAGAAAAAGATAGGTTATATAAACGACCACCTTTACTTCCTAAAGTTTATGTAGAACCTAGTCCATCAGCTGTAAAAGCAGAGATAGACGGTGCTTTACGTGCTATAGGTATAGATAGAGAATTATCAGAAGCAGAGATGGTTGCATTAGCAGACTTCTATGTATCTAGTAGTAAGAACTACGAAACAGCAGTTGCAGATTTTAACAAGAATTATGATTTAGCGCAACGTATGTTTCCTGGTGCAAATAAAAACCTTGTTGTTCCAGAGACACCAACTGCTAGTCTAGAAGAATACGCTGATGGTTTATTTGGTGCAGAAGTAGCAGCAAAAGAAAAAGCTACAAAGGAACGTAATGATCTTAGCTACTTGTTTACTACTCTCGACACTATGTCCAGGTTGGCTAGTGGATAACGAAGGGGATATGACAATATCTCCTGAAGGTATTGAGTTTATAAAGAAAAAAGAAACACTTAGATTAGAAGCGTATGACGATGGCACTGGCGTACAAACTATTGGTTACGGTCATACAGGAAGATCATCAGGTACACCAGTACAACCAGGCACAGTAATAACAATAGAAGAAGCAGAACAATTATTACTAGATGATTTAAAAGAACATCAACTAAGAGTTAATAATCGTATGAATAACTTTGGTGTGAAATTAGATCAACAAACATTTGATTACATGGTTATTGCAACATTTAACAGAGGTAGTGCAATATCGAAAAAAGCTATGTACACAGCAGCTGCTAATAAAGATTATGAGTCATTAGCTGTTCTTATGTTAGATAGCATAAGTGGATCAGATAAAAATGTAAAACAAGGATTGACACTAAGAGTTAATGATGAAATAGAATATTTACAAACAGAAACACCTACACCTACAACAACATCTACAACAACTACTACACCAAGCACTACTACAACTACAGTACCTAAATTTGTAGATACAGGTACACCTTTAGAAGATGAACGTAGAAGAAAACAAAGAGAAGGTTTAGCTAAAAAAACATTTATAGAAGATGATGTCGAAGAAGTTTATAAATCTTTTGAGACTATTGTAAAACAGTTTTTTGGCATAATACCTGGAGGTCCTAAACCACAAGGTAAGTATGGATTACTAGGTGATCAAATAGCAAAAATGGTAAAGAGGGACTAATGGCAAGAGATCCAAAAGACGATCCATATTATAATCCAGATTTTTCTCCTGAAGTAAATGAGGTTACAAATGATTTTACTTATAAAAAATTTGCAGAAAAACAAATTACAGGTGACGCAGTAATTATAAGAAAAAGAGATAATCTAGGTGACTTTGATGTATTGCTTATTAAAAGAAAAAGAGGACCACATCAGGGTGGTTTTGCTTTGCCAGGTGGTATATACGAAGAAGGTATGGATACACTAGAAGATTTTATTGGTAGAGAAGCATTAGAAGAAGTTGGTTTACAAGAGTCAGATATTGTAAATAGTTTTGATTTAGAACCTAAATTAAACAGGTTTGACTGGGACGCTAGAGCAAGTAAAGGTGTTGACGTGTATGCAAAAGTATTTATTGTAGATGGTGATTTTGTACCTTTAGCAGCAGATGACGCTTTATCAGCACAGTTTATAAATATAGATGATATTGTTAGTGGCAAAGTAGATCTTGCATTTGGTCATGCAGAATGGATTTCTGATAGCTATGGTCGTGGTAAAGCTGCAGAAGCAACTGTAGGTAAAGGTCGTGACGATCTTATGAAACTTAGACAAATTGTAAAAGATAATAAAAAACGTAATCAAGATTTTATATTAGAAGTAAATAAAAAAAGACAATTCGATAATTTTAATATTATTGATTTAACACTTGATAGTGAGTTTGATATGAACGCACCAGATAATGTTGGTGATTTATTTAGAAACGATCCACAAGCGCAACAAACAGGTGCAATGGACGCATTGTCTGCAGCACTACCAGATAATTTAGATGAAACAGATTTATCTGATGAAGACAAAAAAATGATAGAACAATACAGAGAAGATAAAGCAGAGTTTGACAGATTAGTAAAAGAAGGAGAAACAGAAATAACAGATGATGACATTGCAGATTTAGGACTCGAAGAAAATGATTTAGCTGACGGTGACGCAATGACAGAACAATTCTTAGATCAAGGTGATGAAATAGATGAATTAGATTTAGCTAGAGAGTTAGGAATAGTAGAAGAAGGACCTATGGATACATCTAATTTATCTGATGACGCAAAAGATAAACTAGATAATTTAGCTGACGATGAAACTAAAGCACAGTTTTATGACATGGAAGATATAGAAAATTATGCAAATGGTAAAACAAAAATAACAGCAGAACAAGCACAAGAGCTACAACAAATGACAGGTATGTTTACAGATAAAGCAGATGAAATAGTAAATAAATTGCCGTTAGAAGATACTGTAAGAAATAAATTAAGTAAAAAATTATCAGAGATGTCAGTAAGATGGACAACATTTTCTGGCGCAGGTGAGTTGTTAGATATATATGAAACAGCTGTTTTATTGTTTTACGGAATGGCAGCAGCAAAACCAGAGTTAGAAAAAATAGCTACAAACTATATGATTGACATGTACAACGTTATGGCAGAACCATACGGTGCAAAAATTAACAGAGATGAATATACACCGGATTGGAAAAATATAAATGAACAGCTAGAAAAAGCAGAGAAAATAACACCTACAGATATAATTATAAAAAAAACAGGAGAACTTATAGAAGATGTAGCTGAAACTGGTATGGTTACAGGTTTTGGTTATGTACCTACAACTGCAGATAAACTAACAAAAACAATAAAGTTTCCAAGCCCAGAAGAAGAAAAGGTTGAGGATCCAATGTATGATAGAATTAGAAGAACATTTAGTGGGAAGTTTACAAATTAGATGGCAGTAGTAGAAAAAGATCAAAATAAATTAATAAATACTATATCTAAAGATTTTGAGATATGGGAAGAAATAACAGAGTTTGGTAGTAAATTTTATTTAGTTGCACAGTTACCTGCATTTGAAGGTGCAGCAGGTGCATTTACATGGCGTTATGAAATTACAGATTACAACGCTATAAAAGATAAAACAGCTAGTACAAATTTAGTAGCAAATGTTGTTGTTGATAGTAATTACAATATTATAGAAGGCACTACAGATATTACTGGACAAGAATATAACAATAGTTTTTATTTTGGTAATGCTAACCAATTATTATTTAACACAGCAGAACCAGGCGCACAACCTTACGATCATCTTGTAAATGCACTTATGGAAGAAGCAAAATATAGTGAGTGGATATTATCAGAAACTGATGATGGTAGATTAGATTTTTTAGCAGTGGCAATAGAAGCAGCATTAGAAGGTGAAACAGTACGACAAGCAGATTTAGAGCGTACTACATGGTGGCAAACACATACTCCATCAGAGAGACAAGCAGCAGAATTATTTGCAAGTGATCCTGCACAATATGCACAAAAGTCTCTAAGTACACAACAAAGTATTGTTGATGGAATGATTAGTAGAGGTGTGCAAACAATAAATCCAGATGTTGTTGCAGGTCTTACTAAGTTAGTAAACACAGGTGAGATTCCTAACAATGAAGAACTAGGAAGAATACTAGACAAAATGGTTAACGATCGTATTAGATATACAGTGAGTCCAGAAGTACAAGCAGTTCTTACAGGACAAAGTTTTGATACTATCTTAGCTACAAACGATTTAGCAAAAGCAATAGACGCAAAGATTGGACCTGGTGCTAGTAAGAATTATGATTTAGAAGCAATATTGCAAGAAGGTCAAGCAAATCCTGCCTGGTATAACGAAGTATTTATTCCAGAACTAGAAGGTGCATTTCAAAATAAATATACACAATTTGCAGGTACAAATGTAAAAAGTTATGAAACTGCAGCAGGTGCATTTAGAGGTGAATGGAACTCTATTACAGGACAAATGCCTGATGAAACATCAAATGATTGGCAAAAGTTTTTAGCAACAAATGACGTAAAAGAACGTGAAGATATTGCATTTCAAGCTGCAGCAAAGTTAGGTACACAAAGATATAGAGATACTTTACAAAGTAAATTAGAAGGTACCTTTGGATCAGCAGGTATGAGAGCAACAGGTGGAGGTAGATTTCAATGAGCATATTACAAAGATTTTTAGATATAGAGAGAGGTTTTAGACCTAGTGGTGTACTAACTGGTGATAGAGAACTTAGTCCTGATGATGATATAGGTGCTATTAGAGAAGAAGCAGCAAAGAATGCAGCAGTACAAGCAGAGAGAAGACGTAGAGAGTTTTTAGCACAACAAGAAGCTGATAGACAAGCAGCAGCACAAGAAGCAGCAGCGCAACGTGCAGCTGCAGACGCATTAGCAGAAGCAGAAGCGGCAGCAAAAGCAGAAGCAGACGCTGCGGCAGAAGCAGCAAGACAAGCTGCTAATGAAGCAGAGAGAAGAAGACTTGCACAAGAAGCAGCGAGACTAGAAGAAGAGAGACGTAGATTAGCAGACTTAGCTAATAGACAACCTCCACCATTACCTGGTCCACAAGTAGTTGTACCTGGTGATCCTGTAGAAGAATTTGATGGTTTACAGTTTGCAAAAGAAAATTATTCATGGTTAGGTGATGAACTTATAACAACATTTATAGATGAATTTAACACAAACGGTGGTGATGAAGAAGAAGCTATAAGAGTTGTAAGAACTACACAAGCATATAAAGATAAGTTTCCAGGTATATTTAGAGAAGATGGTAAAACGTTACGTATAGATACATCAACACCAGAACTAGATTATGTAAAAATTAAAGAAGATTATTCTAATTTATTACAAGACTACAATCTAAATCCAGAGTATTTTGCAGATCAAATAGAAACATTGTTTCAAAATGATGTATCACCTAGAACATTTGAGAACAGATTAGACACAGCATATAACGCATTGTTCAATCAGTTTGACGCAGTTAAACAATATTACGTTAATAACTATCCAAATGTATTTCCTAGTACAGAAGATATAACAGATGAAGCAATATTTGCTAGTTTTATATCTGAAGATATATCAGAAGAAATTATACAACAACGTGTTGACGTATCACAAATAGGTGGTGCATTTGCAGAGCAAGATTTTGCTATATCTACAGAACAAGCTACAAGATTAGTAAGTGCAGGATTAACAGGATCAGGCGCACAAAGATTAGCAGCTAGAGCAGAAACACAATTACCTAGATTACAAAGACTTGCTAGAAGATTTACAGGTAGAGAAGATATATTTGGTTTGTCAGAGTTTATCGAATCAGAAGTATTCGGTGCAGGTGTTGCAGATCAAATAAGAGACAGACTAGAAGCAGAAGCACAAACAGCATTTACAAGAGAAGGTGGTGCTGCTGTTACTGCTACAGGTGTCACAGGACTAGAGGAGGTATAGTGTTTAAATGGGTAAAAGCAAGAAATAAAAAAGGTCAATTTGTTGCTGACAAGGCATGGACTTTTTGGAATGACGCTTATAAAATAAAATTGACACAACCAGGAAAAAATGCGCTAGCACTGATTATTTGTGTTATAATAATCTTATTGGCGTGGTCTGTATCCGCCAACTAAATAATAGATCGACAATTCTGGATTAGGTTCCTACGTCTAGTCCACGTAATAAATTCGTAGAGGTGTTGTATGCGATGTTACAGCGCCCATTCAACATGTATAAAATACTGTAATCACTCCCAATATGTACCACACCTTATTGGAGTCAAGTGTAATAGTGTGAGAAATGGAGAATATCAATGACTGATACAAACGAAAACGAAATAATGGAAAACACAGAAAATAACGAAGGCATAAAAGGTTTAAGGGATAAACTTAAATCTGTAGAAGCAGAGAATAAAGAACTAAAGAATGTCGTAAAGACTTCTTTGTTTAAAGATGTTGGACTAGATCCTACCTCTGGCACAGGTAAAATGGCATACGATCTTTATGATGGTAAACCAGATACTGCAGAGTTAGGTGCATGGTTAAAGGAAACTTACAACATTGATACTGAAGTACAGCAGAACAACGAAGTAGCTGCTGCGAAGATCATGGAGAGTGACCAAAAGCTAGAAGCTATACAACAAAATTCAACAGCTATAAAAACGCCTGACTTTACAGAACGTGTTAATGAAATTATTTCTGATCCAAATACGTCAGTAAGAGATAGTCTTAGAGCAAAATTAGCTTTACAAGAACAAGAGAAACGCAATTAATAACAAGTCGCAAGACTAGAAGGGAAATATAATGGGTGCAATATCAGGTGCAAATCCGATAGTAGCTAGTGATATTAATAATTTCACTGGTGAATTATTTAAAATAACACCACATAGAACTCCTCTACTAGCAGCAGCAGGTGGATTGAACGGCGGAAATGCTATCAATAGTACATTCTTCCAGTTTCAAACACAAGACAATGCAACAATCTCTTCTGTTACTCCTGATGATGAAGGTGGTTCACCTAACTATTCAGGTAGAAATAGAAGCGCACAACAGGGCGTTCTTCAGATTTTCCATGAAGCAGCACAAGTATCATATACAGCACAAGCTGCGTCAGGTGAAATCGTACCTTTCCAATTATCTGGAAACTACAAGAACTCCGATCCTGCATTATCTTTAGAGGGTAATAATCCTATCTCTGATGAGTTAGCTTATCAGATGGAATTGGTACTGGAAACAGTAGCTAAGAAGGTTGAGTTCCAAGCATTTAATGGAACATTCAACGACGGAACATCAGGTGATCGTCAAATGAGAGGTCTTAAAGCACATCAAGACCTATCAGGCGGTAACTCTGTAAATAACGACGACGGTGCAGGTACTCCTGCCGCACAAAAAATCAACTGGGACATCATTGCTTCTGCAATGAAAACTCTTTATGACGCAGGTGCGCCAATGAGACAACCAGTTCTTTTCGTTAGCCCAACAATGTTGTTGGATCTTAACAAAGAATTAGTTAAAGCAACAGTCGGATCAGTTAATTACGGAATCCTACCAAGAGACAGAAATGTTGGAGGTGTTGACATTGATACAATCGTTACACCATTCGGATCATTAGGTCTCGCATTATCTGATTACTTGCCTGCAGGAACCATTGCCGGTTCTAAGCAAGCATTTATCGTTGACCTTAGCTTCGTCAAACCAGTATTCCTTAACATTCCAGGTTATGGAACTATGTTTGTTAGAGACTTAGATCAAGATGATAAAGCAAGGATTGCAAAAGCAGTATATATGGAAATGGCTTTCGATTTCGGACCACAACAATATCACTGTGCAATCGACAACGTAGTTGGTTAATCCAACTAATTAGATTATTCCAAGACCGCTATATAAACGTAGCGGTCTTTGGAGTATGTTAAAATAAGGACACAATGTACGGAAGAACAAAAAGCGAAGTAGCTTTAATTGATATATCAAGTGACGCAAGCAACAGTCTCGCAGTAAATTGTGACAACATGTTACTATGCGGTATTGTATTCCCGTCAGCTATGACAGGAACTGCTGTTACTTTTGACTATTCAGTCGATGGAACAAACTTTGTAGACATCAAAGAAACAGATGGCACCGAAGTATCTTACACAGTAAGTGCAGGAGACGCAATAAGAATCGATCCTAGTGGTTGGGCATTTGCAGGCGGTGGTTTTATTAGAATCACATCTGGATCAACAGAAGCTGCTGACAGAAAAATTAAATTATTATTTAGAACTGCGTAAGGAGAACCAATGTCGACGTTTGGTCAACTTATAGACAGAACTTATAGAGAATATCTTAGACCTGTAGAAGAGCAAGAACCTCTTACACAGGTTGCTAATACAGATAGTATTACAGGTGGTACAGGTCTTACATCTGCAGGTACTTCTATTAGCTATCAAGCAGGTTTATTAACACCAGAAGAAGAAGAATTAATTGGTGCAGGTTCTGTTATAGAGATAGGTCAAGAACTTATCATGGTTGAGAACATTAACACTGTTGCTAGAACACTTACAGTAGAACGTGGTAGATTAGGTTCTACAGCAGCTGAACATTTAACTGGTACAGATATAATTATTAAACCAAAATATCCTAGAATCAATGTAGCAAATGCTATAGGTGACCAGGTAGTTGGTTTGTTTCCTGCTTTATATGCAGTAAAGAAGACAACACTAACAACATCATCTACACAATTTGTAGAAATGCCTACAGGTACACAAAGAATATTACAAGCAAAGATAGATAATTCTACTACAGGTTCTACTACAACTGTATATAGTGATATACCTTTAGAATTACTTACAGACTTTACACCATCATCAACAGAATGTGCTGTACAATTTCCATCTACACCTACATCAGGTAAAAGTGTATTTGTTGTATATGCTTCTAAATTTACAAGACCAACAACAGAATCAACAGATCTAAACACTACATCAGGATTAGAAGACTTCCATGAACAAATAGTTATGGTTGGTGCTATTGCACAGTTACTATCAGAATTAGATGTTGATGTTACAACACAAGACTTTATAACAGAAAACTTAGAACAAAGAGGTATACCTGTAGGTTCTGGTGAGAGATTACGTAATGCTTTGTTAAGATATTACGGAGTGTTACTAGACAGAGCAAGAAGAGAACAAAGATCAAGATTCCCACAAGGTGTAGAACTTTACGGAATTAGTTTTACCTAATGCCTATACCAAATACATCAAATGTCGACAGGGCATTAGCATGGGGATACCAGGCACAAATATCAGACGGTACTACAGACTTACTACTTAGACTTGCTGTAGCACCAGGTAGAGAACTTAGTGTTACAACTGCACCATTAGCTGCGCAACAGATTAACACAGCACAAACACCAGAAGAATTTAGAGCAGAGTTTGGTCAAACTTATGCAAGATCAGACTTTACTGGTGGTGCAGGTTTGGACCAGGCACATCAAAGAAATGCAGCACCTAATGATTTTAGAAGATTTTTTGATAGCAAAGGTGTAGATGTATTTAAGAATGCAGGAGAAAAAGGTGACGCATATAGTTTATGTTTACATAAAGAAACAGAAGCTGTAGCTGCACATGCAAGTACAGAAACATTCCAAAGCATGGTAGAGGTTGACGATACAATTATTTTAGCAAGAGACGAACAGGTATATAAAACAACAGATAATTTTGCAACTGTCACAACACACAATCATCTTATAGGTCCTACAGGAAGTAAGATAGTAGACATTGCACTAGATGGTTCTAATCTTTATATGGTCAAAAACAATGGTACAGACTCAAATATATACGTATGTGATTTATCTGCAGGTTTTACGTTTACAGATTATTCAGGTAATTTATCAGGTAGAGTTGTAGAACAAATTTTTGCTGTAAAAAATATTATTATATCAGCAGAAGCAGACGGTAAGTTATATGAACTTGCAGGTTCAGGTACACCTACATTAATAAAAGATTTACCACCAGGTGAAAAGTGGGCAGCTGTAGAAGACGCAGGTGCAGTTATACTAGCTGCAAGTGATGGCGGATATATATATTCTATAAAAGAAGGTGCTAGCGGATTAGAACTAGCAGGACAAACATATATAGAAAACGAAGAGATTGTAGATGTATTAGAGTCTAACGGTATAATATTTTTTTCTACAGCAGAGTCAACATCAGGAGGTGGTAAGGTAGGTAGATTATATAGAGGTGTATTAAGCAATGACACTAATTTGTATAATGTATCTAACAGACAACTTATAAAAGAGTTTGGTGCTGATGACAGTACACTAGATCATTCGCCAGAAAAATTTTATGCAACAAGAGACCAGGTATATTTTGGTGTTATAGACAGTGCAACAGAGACACATTTGTATTCTATATATTTACCAACATTAGGTTATGCTAGAGATAAATATTTTGTTACTTCTACAGCAGGTAAAGTTTTAGATATAGTTGTAGCTAAAGATCAACTATTTTTTCTAGTAGCAGGTGTAGGTCTAGTACAAGAAGCAAGCACTTATGTACAAGATGGCTATTTAATTATGGCAGCTGCTGACTTCTTTACATCACAACCAAAACAATGGGTAGGATCTAGACTTTATGTAGATACAATAGCAAACAATACATCTGTACAAACTGATTTTAGTAATGATCTTAATGATTTAACTACACCTACATCTACAAATTATGCAACTATACAAAACTTAGAACAAGGAGAAGGCGGAGACGAAGTTACAATACAAAACGTTGTTGCTAGATGGTTTATACCTAAAATAACATTACGTTCTAATGATGGTAAAACACATACACCAGAAGTTTATTCTTTTGCTGTACGTGCATTCCCAGAACCGGAAGACGTTATATTACGTTTACCTGTTAACGTGTCAGATAAATTAGAACGACCTGGTAAAAGAGGTAAAATTATACCTGGTGCCGGTGCTAAATTATTTAACACATTACAAAGATTAGAAGGTAAATCTGTAACATGCAAAGTTTTTAGACCTGACCTAATTGTTCGTGGTATTCTAGAGAATGTAACATTACCTGTTACTGAAATAGTACAGAGAGGTTCATCTACAGTATTTTGTACAATACAAGTACGTGGACAACAGGTAACAAATACATTAGATGAAGTTACATCATTAGGTGTACTAGGTGTAGGAGAACTAGGTATATATGAGTTTGGATCGTAATGGCAGATACTAGAAAAGCAGCAAAAGCATTTACAGAGAACGCGTTTGAAACTACGTTAACTTCTGTATTTAACTCTACTGATGTTACATTGTCAGTTAACTCTACTGGTAACCTTGCAGGTTCTGGTCCTGTATACATTGTTATAAATCCAGATGACGCAGCAAAAAGAGAATATATATTTATAGACGGAACTATTACATCTACAACAATGACTACATCAACAGTAGATAATAGATTTTTAGCAGGATCAGCAGCTAGTTCTGGTATTGACCATAGCTCTGGTGATCGTGTACGTATATCACCTATGTCACAGCACTTTGATGATATATGGAATGCAATAGGTAAAGTAGTAGATGTTGATTACAGCAGTGGTACAGCAGAGTCTATAAAAATAGCAGGACCTGTAGATGTAAACAATCAAGTTTTAAGTAACGTACCTGATCCTACTAATCCACAAGAACCTGCAACAAAAGCGTATGTTGACGCAAAAGATATAGATGATGACTTAAATATATCTGATGGTAGTAATACAGGCACAGTAGATTTAGATACCGAAACATTGACTGTACAAGGTACAACTAATGAAATAGATGTTGGTTTATCAGGAGATACATTTACGATATCACAACCTAATGATGTAACAATAGGTAATGAGTTGACTGTAACAAATCAAATACTTGCACAAAACGGTATACTAACAAACTCTATAAGCGAACATAATGCAGGATCTAAAATAACAATTAACAGCGATATAGAACTTGCAACAGGTAATACTGCTACTGGTTTTGGTGGTGGTGTTACAAACGAATTTATAAATGGATCATTTAATATATGGCAAAGAGGTACCAGTTTTACTGGATCTAAATTTACATCTGATAGGTGGTATGTAAATAATGGTGGTTCAGGAACAATAACAACTACAAGGGAAGCACATGGTGTATCTGAAACAGGTGTGCCTGGTATGCCTAAATATTTTTTGAAAATGTCAAAAACTGGTAGCAATAGATTTACCACAGACGATTATTTGTTACAAAGAATCGAAAATGTAAGGAAGTTTGGTAACGCCACTAGCTGGACAGTGTCATTTTATGCAAAAGCTAGTGAGAGTAACATGACAGTTACACCAGAATTAGTTTATGATTTTGGATCAAGTGGATCTTCAGATACAACAGCTACACAATCATCTATTAGTTTAACAACAGGTTGGGCAAGGTATAGCTTTACATTTTTTGGTATAGGTATGTCAAGCCAAACAATAAGCAGTGGTAGCTCATTTTACGACAATGATTTTTTAGAAGTAAGATTTAAAATATCATCTTCTTCAGGTACTGCAAACAACATAAGTTTTTCTGATATACAAATAGAATCAGGTGTAACTGCTAACAATTTTCAAGTTGAGAGTGCAGGTATAGAACTTAAAAAATGCCAAAGATATTATCAGTTATTAATAGACGGATCAGCAGGTGTTAGAGTTCCTATAGGTATAGGATACTATTCATCTGTAGACATTATTGACGGTATGGCAGAAGTAAAAGAAGACATGCGTGGTCCAAGAACAATTACAACAACATCTGGTGGTTCGCATTACCAAGCAACAGCAGGTGCTATTATTACAGACAATTTTGACGATTTAAGTGTAAACTTAGTTGACTCAAATAATTTTAACAACAGAGCTTTTGGTATATTTCACAACGGATCAAACTCTGGTGATTTAGCAAATCAATCTGTAAGCACAAGTGTTACAGTAACAGCAAATAGTTCAAGTACTAAAATTACGATAGAAGCAGAATTATAATGGCATTAATAGATGAAAACATAACCGACATAGATACAATTAATAATGTAGAACATCACGGTGAAGTTGTTAGCGTAGTTATTAAATTTACTAACGGTAACAATACACACTGTCCTGTAAGTGGCGATCACAATTACAAACCATTAATAGATGAATGGGTTGCTGCAGGTAATACGATAGGAACTCAATAATGCCTACAACTAGAGGTGCATGGGAAGCAAAAAATGTAAACGCATTTGAGACACAACTTACAAGTCAAGCAAATGCTTTAGATCTTACATTCTTTTTACAATCTACAACAGGATTACAAGCACCTTTTTATATGGTGTTAGATCCTGATGATAGTTCTGCAAGAGAATACGTATATGTTGACGGTAACATAACATCTACAACAGTTGTTACTACAGATATTGCAAATAGATATTTAGATGGATCAGCAGACACAAGTGGTTTAGCACATATTGCAGGCACAAAAGTACGTATTGTACCTACTAAACAACACTTTGAAGATATATGGGACGCAATAGATCTACTTGTAGATACAGATTATTCTTCTGGTACAAAAGGCACAATAAAAACTTCTGCAATAAATTCAGCACTTGCTGATATTACAGTATCACAAATTGCAGCAGACTCACTTACAACAGAGTCAGAAGGTATTACAAATCAAGATGATGACGTACATATACCTACAAATGCAGCTGTAAAAGACATGTTAGAAACACCTGAAATGGTTGTAGGTAACAAAGAACTAAAAGCATACAAAGAAACTAAACAATCATTAACAAGTTCTAGTGGTGTTTTAGCAATAAATATGGCAAATGGTAATACAGGTGTAATTACACTAACAGAAAATATTACAGATATAGATTTTACAAATGTACCTACATCAGGTGTATCTACATTTACATTACAAATAACACAACATGCTAGTTCTGATAAAACTGTAGCTATAAATGCTGTTACAGTAAATGCAGGATCTAATGTTACTGCATTGACACCAGGTGCTGCAGGTTTTACTATGACAACTGGTGCTAGTAAAATAGATTTACTTACATTTTTATTTGTAGACGCAGGTACACCACTTTTAAATTCATTACAAGACTTTAGTTAAATGCCAGTTGGATCAGGTAGATTCGGTTTATCAGGTGGTAGAGACCTTCTAATTCCACCAAACATAGGTGCAGATCCTGACTATATATTTCATGCTAGTTCTTGGAATACTGCTAGCAATCAATGGGACGATCATTTAGGTAATTCAGTTACGCAGATAGTTGATGGTACACCTACCTATGTAGCAGCAGTAACAGATGTTCCATATTCAGGTGGTACTGCTGTAACACTTCCTGCAGTCAGGTTTGATGGTACAGATGATGGTTGGGAAATAAGTCAAATACAAATAAATGCAGGCAACATGAGTACGTTTTGGATTTCTAGATGGGGTGATGGTGCTTCTAATAGTAATACAGCAGGTGAAGGATCACCAATAAGGGCATATAACTCTGGTGGTAAGACAAGTTATTTTGGTCATCAAGAACATGGTGATGGTCAATGTAGAGTGATGAACACAAATATAACACCAGATGGTAGTGGGAATGGTAGTACAGCGTCAACGTTAAGTTCAGCAGCAAATGGTGGTAATTGGTATGTACATGGTTTTAGATCTAATACTACTGATCAAGCAGAAGCAGCATACATAATTAGGGCAAGAAATGCAATAGGTGGTGGCACACTTAATACACAGATTACTAAACAAGATGTAAATAGTGGTGATTCAGGTTTTAGTGGACCTATGACAGTAAATAAAGGTAATGAATTTAATGGTTATAGTCATTCGCCAGTTGATATAAATGGTATATGGCAATACAACCGTTTATTATCTGATACACAAATCACTGATATTGTCTTGTACTTAGGTAACCTTGTCGGATTAAACTAATGGTATACTTGTAATTATGTCAATGTTAATAATGCTTAAAGAAGGTGGCACACTTGGTATAGACGGTAATCCTATCGATGAAGATATAGATTTATTACCTGACGCAGGTGGTGGCAACGGCAAACTTACACTTATAGAAACACAAACGTTAGCTTCTGCACAAGCAGAGTTTACATTATCAGCGTTACAAGCTGACACATTTAACACACATATTCTTATAGGTGAATTAGCTGTAGATGGTACAGACGGTACACAATATGAAATAAGAATGCAGTACACTGTAGGCGGATCACGTATTACTTCTGGTAATCAATACGAACATCGTTATGTACAGATAAAAGGTGGATCAGGTTCTAGAAGCACAAGGCAATCAACAGGTAACTTCCATTTATTACGTGAACAATTTGACGATCCTGCAAATGCAAAAAGTTTTAACATATATCAAACAATACATAATTTAGGTAGCAGCACATTATCTGCACAACAAGAATTTAGAGGTAATTCACATTCTAGTGCTTCTAACAGCAGGCAGAGTATTGGTGGTTTTAATTTTACAAACACTGGTGTAGTACAAACATTACATATTTACTCTACTGCAACTAATGGTTTTGCTACAGGATCAAGAGTATCTTTGTATGGAGTGGCAGTTTAATGGCAGGTAAATTTGAAAAGGTAAATACATTTACAGGTTCTAGCGTAGCTTCACTTACATTAGGCAGTATATTTAGTGCGGACTATAACTTCTATAATGTATATATACGAGGTGGTATGACTGGTGTATCAGACATAGCTGCAGAGAGACCAAAACTTAAAGTGTTGACAGCAGCAGGTGCAGAGTTTTCTACAGGTATATACGACTTTACATCTTTTGAACTAAATGGTTCTAACATTACAGACAATAATGCAAATGCTGATCAAGACAATAGTCTTTTAAACATACTTATTGCAGGAGGTAACACATTTTCTGCACACTTAAAAGTATTTAATCCATTATCAACAACATTTTATAAATATATATGGGCAGCTTGCATAGGTTCAGGCGGTTACAACAAGGTTGGTACTATGGTCAAGTCACAAGTAGCAGCAGGTGGTTTAAAAATAGAAGTACCAGGTAATACGTTTGACGAAATACATGCTGCAGTTTACGGGATAAAACATACATGAGTGCAAATAAATTAGAACTTATAGAATCAGTAGAAGTAACAAGTAGTACAGCTACAGTTACATTAGGTGGTGCTAATTGGAATAACACATACGATAGTTATATGGTTATATTAGATGGTGTTACAAATGATTCTGCTGATGAAATACAAATGCACTTATTAGATTCTTCAAATGCAGAAATTACTTCTACTACGTACAGTTATTCTTTTCAAAGATCTACACAAGGTACATCAGAAACAACTGTAAAAAATACAAACACAGATGATATACAAATAGGAACTACAGGGCTTGGTACAGGTGCAATGTTTGGTGCAGAATTTTTACTACAAGATTTTAATGACGCAACAAAAGTTTCTACAGGACACATGGATTGTGTATTCCAGGACGCAAGCGGTAAAGTAAATACAGAGACTGGTGGATTTTTTATGACAGCTGCAGCAATAAATAAAGGTTTACTTTTCCGTATAAAAAGTAATAACAATTTCTTAACAGGTCGCTTTACAATTTACGGTATTGGTTCATAGACTTTGTGATACAATTCACAAATGGATTACTTAATAGGATTGCTGTTTGGCTATTACTTTAGACAATTTTTTGATTGGATTAAAGATTTTGCAGAACCAAAAATACCAGAACATTACAAAGAAGATGACTGGGACTGGATCAAGTAATTGAGTACTAACGGTTTTACAACAAAAGAATACCTACAACAGATAAAAGAAGACGTTGATCAAGCTAATGATCGTATTGATGAGTTACATGAAAAGATAAATAAATCTCCTACACGTCAAGAAATTTTAGGTTGGCTCGTTGCAATTACGTCAAGTGCTGCATTTCTAAATAGTATAATGTAATGATGAAGGGTTACGCATTGTACTGGAATATATCAAAACGCATGATTGCTGTATTTATAGCACAAGCATTGAGTGTTATCGGTGCGGGTAGTCTTGTAGGAATCGATGTCCTAGAGTCATCTTTACTTGCCGGACTACTAGGCGTAGCTAACGTACTAGAGATACTTGCTAGAAAATATCTTAATGATGGGCAGCTTTCAATGGAGGAAGTCAATCAGGCATTCGGTATCCTCGATAGTAAGACACATAACGATATGAACGGGAGAGAGGTATAGCTATGAATGGTTGTTGTGGCGGTGGTTGTTGCGGAACTAAGTAGGTTCCGTGCTTCACAAATTTAATACACTGGTTCGACTAGGTCTAGTTATATTCCTAGTCGTTCCTGTACCTGTCTTTGCTTATCATGTCACTACACAGGCACCATACAATCAATCATTAGCAATAGACACTGAAACTGGTGATATAACTATTGGTATACAAACATCTGATGGTTTTGAAGATAGTCCTGCAGAAAAATATACAATCTTTTTTGACATAGATAATGATGTAACAACAAGTAGTTTTTGTGTAAGTACATCATTTGGTCATACAGGTAGTGTCGAATGGAACTACCATACGTTTTCTTTGTCAGACTTACAAACATATTTTGAGAATCCATACGGTAATTTTAGAGTCAAGATCAGGGCAGATAATGATACAGATAATAGTTTTTCTGATCTAACAGCACAAATGAATATAGATATACCTAATCAATTACCTTTTGTAAATTTAGTATGGAATGGATTACCACAAACAACTTGTAATGATACAAGTACAACAACTACAACTACTGTTGCACCACCACCTACACCTAACAATGCAATAAGTGTATCTGTTAACTATCAAGGGCAAGATGTATTCTTTGAGTGGGAGTATGCAGATAATGAAACTGTAGACGCACACTCATTTCATATAAACTACAGCTATGACAATACAAACTTTACACGTGTAATCATAGAAGATACAACACTTAGAGAATATACATTAGGTTATGAGTATATAGAAACAGGTACATTTTATTGGACCTTCTCTGTTTGTGGTGATTTAGAAAATGGTGAATCATGTACGGATTCAGACTCTAATAATTTTGAAACAACAGAATATACACCACCTAAAACTACACCACCTACTACACAAGCACCTGCACCAGAACCAGATCCAGAACCAGATCCAGAACCTTATGTACCACCTACAACAATACCTGAAGTAGTAGAAGTTGTTATGGACGATGGCACAGTATCTGACTATACACCTGCAGCGGTTGCAGATGGTACAGTAGATAGAGATAACCAACGTGCTGCAAACGACGCAGCTTACGGTTGTTATATGACAGACGCACAAATAGAACGTGGTGATTGTGATATACCAGATACCTTACCTATAGAATATCCTGACGAAGATGACGTTATAATAGAAGTAGACGATGACGAAGTAGATGATGATGAACAAAAACCAGAACGAAAAACAGAGCTTCCTAGCGATGATGATGTGGTACCTACAGTGGTTATTGACATTGAAGATACAGACATTGAAGGAGAAAATAAGGGAGAACCTTTACCACCTATACTACAAATCGAGATCTTGGATATTGTTGACGTGCCGATCATTGATCTCGACGACATTGAGATACCTAAAGATATTATAATAGTTATACCAGATGATGAAGATGATGATGAAGATAACAATAAACCTGAACCTAAAGTAGAGATAGAGATTATAGAGGAAGAAGAAGATGAGTTGGACGAAGAGGTACCTGGAGATGACGTGGAACGAGAAGAGAGAACTAAAGAAGAAGATGAAGGTCCAGATCCAGAGCCAGAAGAAAAAACAAAAGAACAAATAGAAGAAGAAGTAGAAGTATTAGAAGAAGTTATTGAAGAGGTTATAGAGTTACCTGTAGTAGAAGAAGATATAACAGAAGAAGTTATAGAAGAGTATGTTGAAGAACTTGAAACAGAAGAAGTTGTGGAGATACTTGAAGAAGTTGCTACAGTCGGAGTGGAGAATCTTGAATCTGTTAGCGAAGATGTACTTGAAGTTGTAAGTGCAGTCGTAGAAGAAGTCATAGAAATAGCGTCAGAAGAAGAACTTACTGAAGAACAAGTAGAAGTTGTGCAGGAAGTTTTACAATTAGACGAAGCAGAAGACGTACAAATTATTGCTGAAGCTGTAAAAGAAGATGAAGCAGTTGCAGAAGCTGTAGAAGAATACGTAGAACGTGCAGTAGAGAATGCTGATGTAGAAGATTACAACCTTGCTGACGTTGTTACAGAGGTACAAACAGAAGAATTTTTAGCAGATCCGGTAGGTGCATTTACAGATATAGATGTAGCTGCAATAGATCTTACAACTATTGGTGACACAATGACATCTACACAAAAAGAAAAAGCCCAAGAAGTTGTTGTTCCTGTCATCATAGCTTCGCAAATTGTAGCAAGCGTGCAAGTCGTACCAGTTAGAATAAGACGTAGGATATGAAATACATTAAAAAAATAATTAAGTGGTTATATGAAGTGTTAAAGGAAACAATAGCACAAACATTCACACTATTAGGATTCTTTATTGCATGGTTGACATTGACCGGAACTGCAAAAGATATTGTAGGTATTGCTATAATTGTAAGTATAGTGTTATGGTTACTGACGATAGGTATGCGTAAAGAACCAGAACAAAAGCAACCAGTTAGGAAGGTAAGTAAATAATGCCAGGACATAAAAAAAAGAAAAAGAAAAAGTCTAAGCGTAAAAAAATGATGGGCTACTAATGAAGGTCAAAGGTGTAGATGTTAGTAAGTTGACTAAGAGTCAGCAGAAGGCAATGAAAAAGCATTCTGTACATCATACTAAAAAGCACATGCAATACATGTACAACAGTATGAGAAGAGGTGCGTCTTTTAGTAAGGCACACAAGAATGCACAAAAAAAGGTAGGTAAGTAATGATTACGTATAGAGGTGAGAGGTTTTCTGGTTATAACAAACCAAAGAGAACACCTAATCACCCAACAAAGTCGCACGCTGTCCTTGCCAAAGAGGGAGACAAGATAAAGTTGATCCGCTATGGACAACAAGGAGTCAGCGGCGCAGGTAAAAAAAAGGACGCGAAGTCTAAAGCTAGAAGAAAATCATTTCAAGCTAGACATGCAAAGAATATTGCAAAAGGTAAAATGTCTGCAGCATTCTGGGCTAATAAGAGTAAGTGGACTTAGAGAGGAAGCAATGCCGTACAAAGACTATAGTGCAAAGCAAAAGAAAATAGCTAACGCAGCACCACCATTTAACAAAATAACCGGTGCAGATTTTGCTATGCTACAGAAGAAGAAGAAGAAAAAGAAAAAAGGTAAATAACATGGCTAAAAAACCAGTATGGGATAAACCAAGACCAAAAGGTCTAGGCAAAAGTAAAAAGCTAACGCCTGCACAAAAGGCAAAAGCAAAAGCTAGAGCTAAAGCTAATGGTCGTAAGTATCCTAATCTTGTTGACAACATGTGGGCAGCTAGCAGGTAGGATTATACGAGAGTTGATTGCCCTAGATGTGGGGAACCAATGCAAGTAGATATAAAAGATTTCTCTATAAAATGTAGAAATCTAAAATGTCTTAACTATAATAAAAAATAAGACAGGGAGATATAATGAAACTACAAGTAGTTAGAACGCAGTTTGGCAAAGACGCTACAAACGGCATGCTATTTATTGATTCTGTATTTGAGTGTTTTACTCTCGAAGACCAGATACAAGCTGTAAAAGTACATTCTGAAACCGCTATACCACTAGGTTCATACAACGTAGTGCTACGTCAAGCAGGAAATTTTGATAAACGTTATGTTGCTAAGTATGGCAGCACATGGCATAAGGGAATGCTGTGGATACAAGATGTACCAGGATTTGAATGGATCTTAATTCATACAGGGAATACCGACGAACACACCGCAGGTTGTCTTCTAGTTGGTGAGACACAACAAGATTTAGATAAAGGTAAAGACGGATTTGTTGGTGGTTCAGGCGACGCATACAAAAAGATGTATCCTAAAGTTCGCAATGCTTTACAAAATGGTGATAAAGTAACAATAGAATACACAAACATAAACCTCGATGGTGCAACAGAAGCACCTAAAAAGACTTCCGATGACGATAAACTCGATAAGATACTTAAAAAAGTGTCAGTTATTGAGACTAAGTTAAGAGGAAGAATCATATAGAACGGAGTAATAATGAGTGATGAACTCAAAGGACTACTTGAAAAAGTTGTATGGACATTCATCGAAGCATTTGGTAGTGCTTTGCTTGTAGGTCCTGCACTCGATTTAGACATTAACGCAATCCAAGCTGCAGCTATTGCAGGTGGTGGTTCTGTTATTGTGATACTAAAAGAGTATGCAAAAAAACAACTCACAAGTAAGTAAACTTACTACAACCCAACAGGACGTACCACACAACGAGGAGTCTAAAGATACACCTAACCACCCTAATGGTTGGGAACCAGGTGTAAAGTTTGACTACAAGAAAAAGACTGGAACGATAACTACAAGGGCATTGCAACAAGCTAACCCAGAGTTTGACGATCTATTACAATCGTGGGGATTCGATCCTAAAAAATATTCTATCCTTAATGACACAATACGTGTAAGCACGTGGGATATGAATTTGGGAAAAGGAGACGTGCAACAAGCATGGGCATACAAAGCACAGATAGTTTTAACAGAAGATACAATAGACGAAAAAGAATATGAGAAACTATCTAACTGGATACAATCATACAAACGTAAATCAAAACCTAAAATAAAAAAACCAAAGGCAAGTTTCTTTGTAGCTATATCTGATCTACAACTAGGTAAAAGAGATGGTGGTGGCACAGAAGCAATAGTAAAAAGATATTTAGAAAAGATAGATACAGTACGAGATAGATATAATTTTCTACGCAAGGCAGGTGTCAAGTTAGATCAGCTTACAGTCATAGGACTCGGTGATATCGTCGAAGGTTGCGTCGGCTTCTACCCGCAAGCTATGGGACCAAACGGAGTCGAATTAGATTATAGAAATCAAATGAAGTTAGCTAGAAGGTTAATTGCTAAATCATTAGTAGAGTGGTCAAAAGATTTTGATGTAGTCGTAGTCGGCGCGGTTCCCGGAAATCATGGCACTAAAAGAATTGCAAAAAACTTAGCACCTACAGGTGAGATGGACAACTATGACATAGAAGTATTTGAACAGATAGCAGAAATATTTGCAGACAAACCACAGTTCGATCATATAAAATTTGTAATACCTGATGAACCACACTTATCACTAAACGTTTGTGGAACCAACATGAGTTTTACGCATGGACATTTGGCGGGCTACAGTGGGACAGTAGAAAATAAATTAATGAATTGGTGGAAGAACCAGACATTTGGTGGCTTCCATGCAGGTGCTAGTAGTATACTTGTAACAGGTCACTACCATCATCATCGTGAATTACATGACGGGCGTACATGGATACAGGTTCCTGCACTAGATGAGAGTACCTGGTTTGAACATCAAGCAGGTAAGAAGACTAAGCAGGGCATAATGACAATGGTTGTAGACAAGAATGGACATAATAATAAAGAGATTGTATGAACGAGAACGCGTGGATAATACTTGATGATGGATCGCGCGTGCATATATCCTGGATAGATACAGAGTTTGAAGAACTAGAAGAAGAATAACGCTACAAATGAACAAGTCGGTCTCACAGGACCGACTCATTCGGAAGGAGATAACAACGTTAAGATGTTATCTGATCTTCTCAATATAACACATGCTATAATTAAGTGCAATCAATTCACTGATAGAGGTTTCCTCCTTTACTCTATCGTGACACCAGGTTATTTTATTTTAATCTGGTGTGTCAGTAAAATCTAGTATATAATTATATTGGAGGTAGTAATGACTGCAATTAATACTACATTTGATAGTAATGGTATGTTTGCCAAGTTATCTGATTCTGTTGGAAATACAGGACGTGGTTTTATCGTGTTCTGGAAAAGCAATCCATCATACATAGATAGTATAAGTGGTTTACGTAATTTTTTACGTAGGTATGGGCTATACGTAGAGACATTTGAGTTTACAGGTGTCATACATTATGTATTTGTAGCGTCAGAACGTGGCGGAGATTAATACATGAACATATTTACAAGTCAAGAGGAGTTAAAGAAGTGGGCTATAGCTATGGCAAATGCTTGTGGTGGTGTAGAAGTTACAACAAATAATATATTTAATAAACAGAATCCAAAAAAAGTAGAAAACCTCACAATAAAATTTGTGTCAGATTACAATGCTATGGTGAAGATAGCTATGGAGAACATAGCTGACGAGACTACAGTCGAAGACGTGAAGGAGTAACAATGGCATGGCAAGATGAGTACGATCAAGTAGAAGATAGACTTAAAAAATTTTGGGAAGACAATCCTAACGGTAGAATCGATACAAAAGTTATACATGTAAGTGAAGATTTTAAGAATGCAATACATAGATGTGAGATATATAAAGATATTGCAGACGAATATCCTGTATCAACAGGCATAGCACAAGACCAAAACGGACCTAAAGGTGCTAACCAAACATCATGGATCGAGAATGGTGAGACATCTGCAATAGGTAGAGCTTTAGCTAATTGGAAGTACGCTGCAAAGAAGCGTCCTTCAGTCACAGAAATGCAAAAAGTGGAGAACCTTAGTGGCAACATTGAGGTTACCAAGACTGTAAGTAAAACTAGCAATAGCAATACTTACAGTCCTCCGCCTAGTGTTAAAAAAAAAATTGAAGGCGCCGTAACTGAAGAAGATTTAGCAGGTAAATCTATACAAGAAAAGTTAGATACAATAGGCGTAGAAGTAGAAGAAAAAACTGTAGTTACAAAAGGTACAGTAGAACCTATGTGTATAAGTTGTAACAGCGAACTATGGGACAACAGAGTAGACAAAGCTACTGGTAAAATTGGTCCTAAGTATCCTGATTGGAAGTGTAAAAACAGAGAGTGTAAAGCAGGTAGAAATGGTACACCACGTGTATATTACATGGAGAGCTTTAATGCAGAGCAACAGGCACCACAAGAGTGGTATATGCCAGAGTTAGTAAAGGCAAAAGACGTTGAAGAAATCAAAGAAAACGAAGCGCCGTTCTAAAAAACATATATACAGAGGTAATCCTAATTGGGCAGGAGATGATTGATGTTTACAGTAGTAGTACAAGTTACAAGCAGCGGTGAGTTTGTTGACATAGAATTTGAAGACGCACCTATGCACATACCGGTAAATGTAAGACAGGAGATAGTAGATGGCGAAGAACAAATGTAAGGAAGGCAATGGCAGATGGCGAAAAATCAAAACGATCCAATCAATCCGTTTGACGGACCGGGAATAAAAATAGATTCAGAAGAGTTTAAGAACATGGTTATGAATGTTATGTTAAATAAACATAATAATCCTGACGAAGACTTTGATCTAACAAAGTGACGTATAAACCTTTACCAGATTATCTTACAGTACAACCAAGCAAGATAGATGGACTCGGATTATTTACATTAGTTGACATCGACAAAGGTGTTAACTTAGGTGTAACGCACATTCAAGTTGACTTAGACCAATATCCACACGTTGATGAGATTGTGAGGACACCACTAGGTGGTTTTATAAATCACAGTGACACACCTAATCTAAAAAAAGTACAAGACCGTAGATTATATTTTGTATACACGGTCGTTGACATACCTATGGGTAGTGAATTATTCTTAAAGTACGAATGGTATAAGTTATAGGAAGGAGATACTATGAGTATGCGAGATGACATACTACAAATATTATCTGATAACGAATGGCATTGTGCAGGAGAACTGTATGAGCTAGGCGTATCAGCACGTAATCGTATATCAGAGATAAGACAAGACTTAGGTGATGATTACATATTAGGTGGCGAAGGTACACCATGTAAGATACCTGGACATTTTCACAAAGCAAAGAACTTGTGTATGTACAAACTAAACGATCAACAAAAAAAACAAGAATTAATGAATAGACTGGACAATGCGATACAACTAGAATTAAATGTATGAAGGACGTTCTAAAAACTAAAGGCGGACAAGCTGCATGGGATTTACTCAACATGTCCGATGGTATTTTAGAAGCTATTATATATTGTGAAGAGATAGAACCTGCAGATAGAATAGGTTTTTTTCCTGGTGATACAACAGAACACAATAGTCTATATAGAAATGTTATTAAGTTAGAGCCAAATATACCTACAAAAGATTGCCCGCATTACGGCGGAGTCAAAGTCGAAATCGTTACAAGTAAAGGTGTAGGTTATATAGACTTGCTATTAGATTTTAATGATTTGTTTTCTTACCAATATGTACAACGGGGTGTGCAACTTGACTACGGTAGGTTTTATCGTGGTGAAATGCACGCATACTTATCAGCAGTAGCAAGTGTGCTTAACTCACCAAAGGCATTGAAGGAGAGAAAATTAATTAAAAAGGAAGAGTGATGAGCAAACAAAAACAACAGGGTACAAAGCTAGAAACATTCGTAGCAAAAATGTTAGATGGACAACGTATCGCAGAAGGTGGCAAGAACGACAAAGGTGATGTGTTGTTTCATTGGAATGGCAATGAGTTTTTTGTAGAGTGTAAAGCCAGGCAAAGTCTAAATGTTACACGTGAGTTAGCAAAGGCAATCAAGAAGTCAAAGTCGAACTTTACAGCGTTAGTATGGAAGCGGCTAGTAAAAACTAAAGGGCAAAGAAGACAACCTGATGGCGTACCTATAATTGTATGCTTACCACTAGATACCTTTATAGAAATAGTTGAGACTAAAGTCGGTAATAAATTCTATGATGATCCATTTTGGTCACAGCTTCCATGACAGATATAGATAAGATTGGCAGACAGACAGCACTAAATTTACAGAGCTTGATGGCAATAGTTGAGTATGAATACAACAGACACGAATCATGTTTAGTATGCCGGGAAAAATTTATGCACCATGTAGATGGGTTACCATGCAAGACAGATGATAAACGTAAACAAATAGTAAAACGTAATAGATGGAATGCTTGACTTAAATTACATTATGTAGTTAAATAATAAATATCTTTTAGGAAGGAGATAACATGAATCAATTAATAGAGAGACTAACTATTGATATTGTGACAGATGATTGCGGACCAACATATACCGCACTGGACCACATACATCAATGGGTAAATGAGAACGGACTAGGACAAACTATTATAAATAGTAGTAGTGAAACATTAATCTTAGTACCGGTACCAGAAGACACTAAGCCGCATGATATGTATTTAAAAATTATGCAGGTACAAGATAATGCCAAATAAAGATAAACAAACCATAAAAGAATTACGTAAAGTAAATGAAGTTTTATGGGAGTACATAGATGAAAACGACATACCAGAAATAGATATAAGATTGGAGACGATATGAAGATTGTACTAATTAAATCATACGAAGGTAATAGCGTTGGTTATACCAGGTGTAAAACAATTAGCGAAGCAGAGAACCAATTAATAGATTGGGAGAAGCAAGGACTATGCACTAACAGTGATGAGATATTTTCTTTTAGTAGCATACAAAGAGCATTTATATTTTTGTTAAAAGAAATAAATAAATTAGGAGGGACGAACAACGAAATATGAGACAAGCAACATTAAAAATAAAAATGGATACATGCGATTTACGTGTACTAAAAAACTTATGTGAGTTTACATTAGAGAGAAACAACGGACCTAACCCATTAGATAAATTAGTGTTTATATGGAAACCAGGTAACAGCTTAGAAGTAAAAGCAACTGATTCTTATATAGCACATAGAGTTAGATTTGGTAAGATATACAAGCCGGAAATGTATTATTCATGGAAGCCACCAACTAGCGGCAGACAAGAACAAAGACTAGATAATCATGATGATAAGTACATGGCAGTTGTAAAAGCTGACCAGTTAAAATTAGTATTGACACAAATACTAAAGCATAAAAAATCTACAATAGATAGCACATGCTACTTGACATATACTACAAATGAATCATTAGATTATTATTTAGAAGATGGAGTAATAAGACCAGTTGATTACGAAACATTACATGAGACTGGTGACTACAAACAGTTGTACATGATGAATTTTAATTTTGACTTTAGTGACAACAGTGAAAATTATTACAATCAATTTAATGTGAAGCCACACATACAAGTACAAGATATAAGAGTTAATGAGTTGATTGATAAGATATGGGCAGACGAAGACTTATCTATATTTGAAGAAGCGCCAGAAGTATTATCAATGACAGCGCATGTAATTATGAAGGCATGCAAAGTTTATGACGTAAATAAAATAGGTAAGACTGATAGCCGCATGAACTGGAAGTACATGAAGAATAAATGGTATATATGGCAAAACTATTTATCCGGCGCTAACAAACACATACTACGTAAAGATAATGTACAAAGCATAGAAACTTTTGTAATGACTGGACGTAGTTATGATGAACCTAAAATCGGCGTGATATAAATGCTAGATCCATTAACAGCAGTAGGAAGTCTGTTTAGTTTTATACTTGGATTCTTTTTTGGTTACGGTACATCACAATATAACAAGAGATTGTACATCGAAGAAAAGATAAGAGCTTTACAAACAGAGAAGCAACATTTAAAATCACATATAGATATAGTTGAAGATATAAACTTGAATCTAAGGAAGGAGAAAAATGATGGAGGATAAGCTATTACAGTTTATACATTCTATGACAGAACGCTTTATGCGATTCTTAATGGATAAAGATTATCCTATAAAGTATGACAGTGAGTTAGTATGCCAGGAAGGTACAATATTTGACCAATGTTATTGCCCGATACATGATACGGAGGATAACTATGTCTAAGAATGAATCAAAATTTATAACTTACAAAGGTTCTGTAGAATTTAGTATTGATGTCAATAATCTTGACAGTGATTTTATGGAAGCACATAGCATAGAAGTAGATGATTTAGGCGTATATATATACGAAGAAAATAGATACAATGCAGATATGATTGTAGATATTATCAAAGATTGTATTGTTAATGAATGTACATCTTGGTTAGGTGATTTAGGTATAGGCATAGAACTAGGATTAAGTACAGTTGTAGAGAATGGAGTAGAATCATGGACGAAGTAATTACATACGATGAATGGAGAAGGAAGTACAAGCCACGTGTTATAGAAGCGGCGGGACCAGGTAAACAAATATATTGGATAGATACAAAGGTTGAAAAAGTAAATGACGAAGGTTATTACGATGTTTTGTATAGAACACCGTCATTAACATGGTTCGATACAACAAAAGAAGACTATGACTTGATGATGGCACATGCTGAACCTAATACAGTATGGACAGAACGTTACAATGAAAACGATAAGCCGTATCTAACTAGCGGCGTTGGTATTGTAGATAGACATTGTTATTACATTACAAAGAAAAGTCACAAGGGAAGGGATATAACAGTATATGGATAATTGGTTAGTGTTTGAGACTGTTACCTATACACATAGAGTGACAGCAGAGACAGAAGAAGAAGCAATAAAGATAGTAAAAGGAGGAGGACAGGGACAAAATAAGACTGTAAACGGCGTAGATTTTAGCGCGGCAAAGTATTTACATTTAGAGAGATACTAAGTCAAAGTCGTATGCTTATCAAAAGTCGGCGGTTTTATTGGATAGATCCATAAATTAATTATGTATAAATACAAGAAATATCAACAAAATAAAAAGAATCTAGATGACATAAAAAAGAGC